>Ga0208764_10000102_pt1 | contig 44935 bp, 47 predicted proteins | sample ETNtaG_18_FD_185762 | JGI IMG/M metagenome (GOLD analysis project Ga0208764, IMG submission 185762) | Marine microbial and viral communities from oxygen minimum zone, Eastern Pacific Ocean - ETNP201302SV91 (SPAdes) (version 2) | ecosystem: Environmental > Aquatic > Marine > Oceanic ... | reverse complement strand
GGAATTACTTTAAGCACTTTTCCTGATAGCCCCTTAAAATTTCCAGCTACTACTTTTACCATCATGTTTTTCTTAATTTTCATTATAAAACCTCCGGCGCCATTGAAATAATCTTCATATAGCCACCCTCTCTTAATTCTCTTGCTACAGGACCAAAAATTCTGGTGCCCTTTGGCTCATTTTGAGCATTCAAAATGACTGCAGCATTATCATCAAATCTAATATAAGATCCATCTTTTCTTCTAAGCTCTTTCTTCACTCTAACTACTACAGCTCTTGCAACTTCCCCTTTTTTTACCATACCACCAGGAGTAGCTGATTTCACAGAAACAACAACTATATCACCAATACTAGCATATCTTTTTTTAGATCCACCTAAAACTTTGAAGCATTGTACTATTTTTGCTCCAGAATTATCAGCTACCTTTAGTCTTGTTTCTTGTTGTACCATTTATTTACTTCCGTTGCTTATCAATTTTGATACACGCCATCTTTTTAACTTACTTAAAGGTTTATTAGCTAAAATTTCTACTGTATCACCCTTCTTTGAAGTGTTATTTTCATCATGTGCATAATATTTTTTTGATCTTTTCATATACTTCTTATAGAGCTTATGCTTTACAAGTCTATCTACGCTTACCACTACAGTCTTATCCATAGCGTCAGATACAACAATACCTACTAGTTTTTGAGTATTTCTATCCATCAATATTTTCCTCATCTAAGGTTTTTTCTTTTAATATTGTATTAATTCTAGCATTCTCTCTCCTTAGATCAGATAATACTTTATAATCCTCTAGTTGCTGAATTGATTTCTGAAAACGATATTTCTGCAAGCTTTCCTTATTGTCGACTAAGCGTGACAATAAATCTTTATCAGACAACTTTCTTAAATCATTAATTTTCATCTAATCCTCTTTTTGAAACTAATTTCGTTTTAATTGCTAACTTATTTCCAGCAATTCTAAAAGCTTCTTGAGCAACTTCTTTAGGAATACCTTCTACTTCAAATAAAATCCTTCCAGGTTTTACATTTGCTACCCAATATTCTGGAGAACCTTTTCCTTTACCCATTCTTGTTTCCAATGGTTTCTTTGTAATTGGTTTATCTGGAAAAATTCTAATCCACATTCTACCCAATTTTCTCACTCTTCTAGATATTGAAATTCTAGTTGCTTCAATTTGTCTAGCTGTAACCCATCCAGGTTCCATTGCTTTCATTCCATAGCTACCGAAACTTACTTCAGTACCGCCTTTAGCCATACCCTTTCGGTGTCCTCGGTGAACTTTTCTATATTTAATTTTTTTAGGTTCTAACATTACTTTTTAGCCTTTGTGAATCCATTACAAATCCACACTTTAATTCCTATAATACCATAAGTTGTATGGGCTTCTACCAATGCATAATCAATATCTGCTCTAAGAGTATGTAGCGGAACTCTTCCTTCCATAAAACGTTCAGATCTAGCAATTTCTACTCCGCCTAATCTTCCAGCAACATTAATTCTAATACCCTCTGCTCCCATTCTCATTGTAGATTGCATAGTTTTGTTTAAAACTCGTCTATATGCCATCTTCTTTACTAATTGAGTAGCAATGTTCTGACCTACTAATTCAGCATTTAATTCAGGCCTTTTTACTTCATTAATATTTAAATGAATATCATTGGTATTGCATAACTTTGAAACCTCTTTTTTGAGCCTTGAAACTTCTTCTCCACCTCTACCAATAACAATACCAGGTCTAGCTGTATGGATAGTAACAGTAATTGCCTGTGACGTTCTTTCAATATTAATAGATGCAACTGAAGCATCCTGTAATCTCTTTTTTAGATACTTCCTTAATTTAATATCTTGCGCAAGATCTGTTGCATAAGCATTCTTCTTTGGAAACCAATTAGAACTCCAGTTCTTATTGACTTCTAATCTTAAACCTTTTGGATGTGTCTTTTGTCCCATTAATTATCCTATAACTATCTTTAAATGACTTGTTCTTTTTTTAATTCTATTTGCTCTTCCTTGAGCTCTTGCTCTAAATCTTTTTTGAGCTGGACCTTCATCTACTGTAATAACCTTTACCTTAACTTGATTCATGTCCTTATCAAAGTTTTCTGTATTCCCAGCATTAGCAATAGCAGACGATAGTGTCTTCTCAACAATCTGTGCACCTTTTTCATCCATATGTCTTAATGATGATAGAGCTTTGTTTACATTAAGACCGCGAACACAATTAGCTACTTTTCTTAGCTTCTTAGGTGAATGCTTTACGTTATTAGATCTTGAAGTAATATCCATAATTATTTGTTCTTTCTATCTCCTGAATGCATTCTAAATGTTCTTGTAGGAGAAAACTCTCCTAATTTATGACCAACCATATTCTCTGTAATGAATACAGGTATGAATTTAGTTCCATTATGTACAGCAAAAGTATGTCCAACAAAATCTGGTACAATTACAGAATTTCTTGCCCATGTCTTAATAACAGTTTTCTTTGTTGACTCATTCATTTTATCAACTTTTTTCAATAGTTTGATATCAATATGAGGTCCTTTTCTAATAGATCTAGACATTTAATCATTTCTCCTTTTTACTATTAGAGCATTTGACTTTTTCTTTTTCTTTCTAGTTTTAAAACCTTTAGTAGGTTGACCCCAAGGAGAGACTGGGTGTCTTCCACCTGAACTCTTACCTTCTCCACCACCATGAGGGTGATCAACAGGGTTCATTGCTACACCTCTGACTTTAGGGCGCTTTCCAAGCCATCTTGATCGACCTGCTTTACCTGAACGCACTAACTCATGTTGCTTGTTACCAACTACACCAATTGTAGCCAAACATTTTTCTGGAACCATTCTTACTTCTCCAGATGGCATTTTTAAGGTTACATATGCATTATCATGAGCCATAACTTGTACATATGCTCCTGCACTTCTAGCCATTTGTGCTCCTTTACCAGGAGTTAGCTCTATATTGTGCACAAATTGACCTGATGGAATATTTTTTAATTGCATAGTATTCCCATTTTTCAATTCTGCTTTTTCTGCAGAAATTACTATATCTCCAACTTTCAGTCCATCTGGCTGTATAATATATCTTTTCTCTCCATCTGAGTAGTGGATTAAAGCAATAAATGCGCTTCTATTTGGATCATATTCAATAGTTGCAACCTTACCCTCGATATTAAACTTATTTCTTTTAAAATCAATAACCCTATAACTACGCTTATGTCCACCACCTCTTCTGCGAGAAGTAATACGACCTCTATTGTTTCTACCACCTGTCTTATTTAGCTTTCTAACCAATGATTTTTCAGGTTTACTAGTAGTAATTTCAGAAAAATCTGGTCTAGAAGTAAATCTTGACGCTGGAGTAACTGGTTTTAATTGTCTTATTGCCATAGTTTATATTTACACGCTAAATAAGTCTATATTGTATCCCTCTACAAGAGTTACAATAGCTCTTTTCTTTAACTTTGTATATCCATTTGTTCTAATTGTTCTTCCATTGCTTTTTACAGTCATCTGTTTAGCTTTTCCTTTTCTATTGCTCACAGCAACTTTAAGCACTTTAACTTTAAATTTTTCTTCCACTGCTTTTTTAATCTCAATCTTGTTCACATCAACAGGTACTTCAAATGCATATTTATTCTCAGTTTCTTGAAGAGATGTCATTTTTTCAGTCACTACTGGACGAATTAAAATCTGTGAAAAATGATTCATAATTATTTCTTATCTCCAAATCTTTCTGATATTAAAGTAAGGGCATTTGCATCTAATAGTAAGGTGTCATTATTAAGTAAATCTGCCACAGAACATGATGATGCTTTTACAACATTTACATTTTCAACATTTCTTGATGCTAACTCTAGGTTTTGATCTACTTCAGATACCACAATTGTCATTTTATTGCCAATTAAACTATTAGACCCTAAGAATGAAACAAAATCTTTTGTTTTGTTTGTTTCTAATTCTATTGAATCGATCACTTTCAAAGCATCATTTTTTACCTTTTCTGATAAAACGCATTTGAAAGCTAATTTTTTTGTTTTGGCGTTTACTTTCTTGAAATAATATGCTGGACTAGGACCAAAAATTACACCACCACCTCTATTTAGAGGAGATCTGCTTGTACCTTGTCTAGCATTACCAGTACCTTTTTGCTTAAATGGTTTTCTACCACCACCAGAAACCAAGGATCTATTTTTTGTAGATCTTGTTCCTTGTCTTGCATTGGTTAATTCTGCTATGACGCACTGATATACAGCCTGATCATTCATAGGAACTTTAAACACTGAATCATTTAAGCTATAATCTTTACTACTATTTATTGATTTAATTTTCATTTTTTCAGAATAAACACTGGTGCATTGTTTGCTCCAGGAATAGCTCCTTTAACGTATAATAAATTATTTTCTTTATCAATATCAACAATCTCAAGGTTTTGTACAGTAACATTTCCAGAACCTTTTCTACCTGCCATTTTCATACCTTTGAATACTCTTGAAGGCCAAGATGCCTGCCCAATAGAACCAGGAGCTCTTTCGGTGTGCTTATTACCATGAGTAGCGTCTTGTCTTGCAAAATTATGTCTTTTAATAACGCCAGCAAACCCTTTACCTTTAGATTTCGATTTTACATCAATAATCTCTCCAATATTAAAAATTGAAGCATCAAATTTTTGACCTAATTTGTATTCAAATGTGTCAATTGATTGAAATTCAGCTAAAACTTTAGCGCTTTCAATATCTGCTTTTTTAAGATGTCCTGTTGTAGGTTTATTAGTACTTCTCTTTGATTTTTCACCAAAAGCCAATTGAATAGAATTGTATCCATCTGTATCTTTTGTCTTAATCTGAGATACAACACATGGACCAGCTTGAACTAAAGTAACTGGAACAACATGACCTTCTTCATTGAAGATTTGTGACATTTTAACTTTTTTACCTATTAACCCGTACATTATATTATCCTCTAATCTCGATATCTACACCAGATGGTAAATCTAGCTTCATTAAAGATTCAACAGTCTTAGGAGTTGAATTCACAATATCTACAACTCTCTTATGTACTTTTGTCTGAAATTGTTCACGTGATTTCTTATCAATGAACGGTGATCTCAATACCGTATAAACTGTTCTCTTAGTTGGCATAGGAATTGGTCCAGAAATAATTGCACCTGTAGACTTAGCCGTTCTAATAATTTTTTCAGCAGATTTGTCTAAAAGTTTATGGTCATAAGCTTTTAATGATATTCTAATTAAATCTTTTGCCATTACTATTATTCTCCGCCTTGTGATTGTGATTTCATTAATTTTTCTTCAACTGAAGCAGGTACTTTAGCATACTCCTGGAAATCCATATGGAAATTTGCTCTACCTTGAGAGAGAGATCTTAAATCTGTTGCATAGCCAAACATTTCACTTAATGGCACAGCTGCTTTAATACTCTGATTAGCGCCTTGCTGTTCCATATTTTCAACCTTACCTCTTCTGGAATTAATATCTCCAATTACATCTCCAAGATAATCATCTGGAGTAGTTGCTTCTACAGCCATAATTGGCTCCATTAAGATAGGATTTGCCTGCTTACAAGCAGTTCTAATTGCTCGTGAACCAGCTACTTTAAAAGCAATCTCTGAAGAGTCTACGTCATGATAAGAGCCATATACAAGCTCTACCTCAACGTCTGGAATAGGGTATCCATGTAATACTCCATTCTGTAATTGCTCTTGTATGCCAGCATCTACTGCAGGAATATATTCTCTTGGAATAACTCCACCAACAATCTTATTTATAAATTTATATCCAGTGCCTTGTTCTGTTGGCTTAACATTGATTACAACATGACCATATTGACCGCGACCCCCAGATTGACGAACAAACTTTTCATCAATTTTATCAACTGACTTTTGAATTGCTTCTCTAAATGAAACTTGAGGCTTTCCAACATTAGCATTGACATTAAATTCTCTCTTTAGTCTATCAATAATAATTTCTAAATGAACTTCTCCCATACCTGATATTACTGTTTGACCAGTTTCGCTATCAACTTTTACTTGAAAAGTAGGATCTTCCTCGCTCAATTTATTCATACCTTTAGCTAGTTGGTCTTGATCACTCTTTGATACAGGTTCAATTGAAACTGCTACAACAGGATCTGGAAACTCCATTGACTCTAATGTTACATCACCTTTTTCTGATAATGTATGTCCAGTTCTAACATCTTTTAACCCAATAACTGCGACAATCTCACCCGCTTTTGCTTCTTCTAATTCTTCTCTCTTGTTCGCATGCATCTGCAAAATTCTTGAAATTCTTTGTTTATCTCCGGTGTTTGAATTGATACAGAAAGATCCTTTTTTAAGTATGCCAGAATACACTCTAATATAAGTCAGTTTACCAACGAAAGGATCGGTAGCAATTTTGAATGCAAGAGCAGTAAATGAGCCTTCTGTAGAATTTTTAATAGTAACTTTATTTTCTGGATCATCAACTGAAGAACCTTCAATACTTTCCACATCTACAGGAGATGGTAAAAAATCAATAACAGCATCTAAAACTCTCTGTACTCCTTTATTTTTAAAAGCTGATCCGCATAAAGTTGGAACAAAAGCACTCTCTAAACAACCCTTCTTTAAAGCTTCTTTAATTTCATCAGAAGATATTTCTTCTTCGTTTAAATATTTTTCCATTAAAGCATCATCAAAACTAGCAACTTCTTCAATTAAGAAATTTCTCCATTTGTCTGCATCTGCCAATAATTCTTCTGGTATATCAATATATTCAAATTCAGCTCCTTGACTACTTTCATTGTATTCTATAGCTTTCATATTAGTTAAGTCTACAATACCTCTGAAAGTTTCTCCTGCACCAATAGGTAGTGCAATAGGTAGCGGTTTAGTACCTAAACGCTTCTTCATTGTGTCAATAGCATTATAAAAATCTGCACCTGTTCTGTCCATTTTGTTAATAAATGCAATTCTAGGTACGTTATATTTTGTTGCTTGTCTCCAGACTGTTTCACTTTGAGGTTCTACTCCAGCAACAGCACAGAATACTGCAACAGCTCCATCAAGAACTCTTAATGATCTTTCTACTTCCATAGTGAAATCAACGTGACCTGGTGTATCAATTAAATTGACACGATTCTTATCCCAATAAAAAGTTGTGGCAGCTGAAGTAATTGTAATCCCTCTTTCTTGTTCCTGCTCCATCCAATCCATCGTAGCAGCTCCATCATGTACCTCACCAATTTTGTGAGTTTTACCAGCATAATATAACATTCTCTCAGTTAGAGTAGTTTTACCAGCATCTACGTGAGCCATAATACCAATATTTCTGACAATATTTAAATCAGTAGACATTATTATCTTCCTCTCCCAAAGTGAGCGAAAGCTTTATTCGCTTCTGCCATACGATGTGTGTCTTCTTTCTTTTTAATAGCACTTCCCTCATTGTTTGAAGCTGAAATTAACTCTCCGGCTAAACGATTTGACATAGGACTACCCGATCTTTTCTTTGCGCTATCAATAATCCAATGAGCTGCTAAGTAAAATTGTCTTCTATTAGGCACTTCAATAGGCACCTGATAAGTAGCTCCGCCAATTCTCTTTGATTTCACCTCAACATGCGGCGCAGCATTATTTAATGCTTTTTTAAAGACATCGACTGGATCTTTGCTACTTTTCTCTTTTACAATATCAAAAGCATCATAAAGAATTTTTTCAGCAATACCTTTTTTTCCGCCAACAAGTAGGTAGTTCATAAATTTTGATACTTGTAAATCGTTAAATTTTGGATCTGGGTTAATCGATCTTTTTTCTGGTCTTCTTCTTCTCATATTTAACTTTTAGGTTTTTTTGCTCCATAGCGCGATCTACTTGTTTTTCTATCGTTAACGCCCGCAGTATCTAATGAACCACGTACAATATGATAGCGAACACCAGGAAGGTCTTTTACTCTACCACCTTCTATTAAAACAATTGAGTGTTCTTGTAAGTTGTGACCTTCTCCAGGAATATATGCATTTGCCTCAATACCATTTGTCAATCTAACTCTCGCTACTTTTCTTAACGCAGAATTAGGTTTTTTAGGCGTAGTTGTATATACTCGAGTACACACACCTCTCTTCTGAGGGCTATTCTCAAGCGCTCTACTAGCAGACTTTTTAATAATTTTTTTTCTGCTCTTTCTAATCAACTGGTTTACTGTTGGCATAAATTATTTTTCCTTTAATAAATTCAAAAGCACCGCGAAATATATTGTTATAAGAAGGAAAAAACAAACGTTTTCTCGAACGCGTAGAAAGCATGTGTTTTTTAGTAAATATCTAGAAAAATATCAGGAAGAGAATTTACTCTTCTTCTTCCTGATTTTCTTGCTCAAGTTGAATAGATTGTAAGTCAGGGAATCCTGTTCCAGCAGGAATTAATCGTCCTAAAGCAACATTCTCTTTTAAGCCTAACAAATGATCTGTCTTTGATGCAGTTGCTGCATCTGTTAATACTCTTGTTGTTTCTTGGAAAGAAGCTGCAGAAATAAAACTAGTAGTATTAAGAGAAGACTGAGTAATTCCCATTAAAATTGGTTCAAACGTAGCAGATTTCGCCTTATGAAATTTTACCACATTCTTATCTTTACTCTTAAACTCTTTATTAAGTTCTTTTATCTCATTTTGAGAGATCATTATACCAACTTCTAAGTTTGAATCTCCAGATTCATCTATTACAACCATACCTTTCATATAATCATTGTCATTAAACAAGGTTGTCTTATCTAATCTTTCACCTGGAAGATATGAAGTATCTCCTGGATCATTAATAATAACTTTTTTCATCATTTGGTTAACAATAACCTCAATATGTTTATCATTGATACCTACTCCCTGCAATCTGTATACTTCTTGAATTTCATTAACCAAATATTCTCTAACAGCATTTGGACCAAGAATAGTTAAGATATCAGAAGGAGAAATTGCACCTTCACATAATGCAGTTCCAGCAGTTATAAAATCGCCTTCATGAACAACGACATGTTTACCGTATGGAATCTTGTAAACAACAGCTTTACCAGTAGAAGGTATTACAGATACTTTTCTTACTCCTCTTTTAATCTCACCAAACTCTACTGTACCATTAATCTCACTGACAACGGCAGGATTAGCAGGTTTTCTTGCTTCAAATAGTTCTGCTACCCTTGGAAGACCGCCAGTAATATCTCGACTCTTACCAACTTCTTTTTGAATCTTCACTAATGTTTGACCTTGAGTCACTGCTTGACCATCATTTACTACCAAGGTTGCTTTGACGGGTAAGATAGTTCCACCAGAAAGAATGTCTCCTTTTTTACTGTAAATCTCAATTTGAGGACTTAATCTTCTATCTTTTGATTCAGTAACTACTTTTTGCTTCTTACCGCCATCTACTGCCTCTTCTTGATAAGTATCTCCTTCAATGAAATCTTTCATTTTAATAACACCAGACTGTCTAGCTAATATTAGGTCTGTATATGGATCCCATGAGAATAGAACTTGGTTCTTTTTGATTTTTTCACCATCCTGAATATGCACGTTAGCACCATAAGGAACAGTGTACTCTTCAATCAAATCACCCTTTGAATTTGTAATGTGTAATTTAGAATTTCTAGTCAAACATCTCACTACTTTTAGACCATCTTCATCAATAGTATTAGCACTCTGGTATTCATCATTAAATTTCGCTATACCACTATTTCTCGATTTCATATCAGATTCTTCAACAATTCTAGTCGCTGTTCCTCCGATATGGAAAGTTCTAAGCGTCAACTGTGTACCAGGTTCTCCAATACTCTGAGCTGCAATAATACCTACTGCTGTACCGGTTGTCACGAGCTCTCTTCTTGTTAAGTCCCAACCATAACACTTTGCACAAACACCTCTTCTAGATTCGCAAGTAAGAATTGATTTGATTTTTACAGTATTCAAATTATTATCTACAATCATATCAGCTTTTTTCTCATCAAAAACTTCGCCTGCTTTAACAATCGTTTCTCCATCAATAATAATTTTCTCAGATGATGTTCTTCCAAGAATTCTTTCAGATAAAGATTCAACAACTTCTTCTCCTTCTTTAAGATCAGCAACGATAATACCATTGATTGTTTTACAATCATCCTCTGATATAACTACATCCTGCGCAACGTCAACCAATCTTCGTGTTAGATATCCAGCATCTGCTGTTTTTAACGCTGTATCAGCCAAACCTTTTCTAGCTCCATGAGTTGATATGAAATATTCCATAATAGATAAACCCTCTTTAAAGTTAGACTGAATCGGGCTCTCAATAATTTCTCCACCACCAATCATAGACTTTCTTGGTTTTGCCATTAATCCTCTCATCCCAGCTAACTGCTTTATTTGGTCTCCGCTACCTCTAGCACCAGAATCTGCCATCATATAGACTGAATTAAATCCTTCATCATCAGATTTTAACCCTTTCATCATCTCGCCAGCTATATCGCTCGTTGCTTTTGTCCATACATCTATTACTTTATTGTATCTTTCACCTTCTGTAAGAATATGTCGATTAAATCTTCCTTGGATTTTATCTACTTCCTCTTCTGCTTTATCTATGATAGTATGTTTTTCATCTGGTATAATGATATCACTTATAGATATAGATATTCCGCTCTTTGTTGCTGTTTTAAATCCAATATCTTTAAGATCATCTAATAATCTTACCGTTTTATCATTGCCAGCTTTTACAAAAGACTCTCCTATAATAAAACTTAATCTTTTCTTTGAAATCATTTCATCATAATAGCCTAACTCTTCTGGAATAATCGCATTAAATATTGCACGACCAGCAGTTGTATTCTTATACCAATTTCCGTTATGTCTTACATTCACAATAGCATGTAATCCAACTTTGTCATTTTCGTATGCTATCTTTACCTCATCAATAGAACCAAAGGTTTTTCCTTCTCCTTTTTGTCCCGTTTTTTCTCTTGTTAGATAATAACAACCTAATATCATATCCTGAGAAGGCAATGTGATTGGTTTTCCACTTGCAGGGTGTAAAACATTTTGACTGGCCATCATTAACACTCTAGCTTCTAATTGAGATGGAACAGATAAAGGTACATGAACTGCCATTTGGTCACCATCAAAGTCAGCATTAAATGCTGAACAAACAAGTGGGTGGACTCTGATTGCTTTACCGTCAATTAATATTGGCTGGAAAGCTATAATACCTAATCTGTGTAAAGTTGGTGCTCTATTTAATAATACAGGGTGATCTCTTACTACTGTTTCTAGAATTTCATATACAAATGACTCTTTATTTTCAATCATAAGCTTAGCACTTCTAGGTGTTGCAGCTAAATCTCTTCTGATTAATTCTCGTATTAAATGAGGCTTAAATAGTTCTAATGCCATATTTTTTGGAATTCCACATTCAGTCATTTTTAGCTCAGGCCCAACAACAATAACTGATCTACCTGAATAATCAACTCTTTTACCTAGCAAGTTCTGTCTAAATCTACCTTGCTTACCTCTTAACATATCAGATATAGATTTTAATGGTCTTTTCGATCCACTTCTTATTGCAGTTTTTCTTTTTGTATTATCAAAAAGCGCATCAACAGACTCTTGAAGCATTCTCTTTTCATTCCTTAGAATAACTTCAGGAGCTTGAATATCCATCAACTGTTTTAAACGATTATTTCTAATAATAATTCTTCTATAAAGATCATTTAGATCGCTAGCTGCGAATCTTCCACCTTCTAATGGAACTAGAGGTCTTAATTCTGGAGGCATAACAGGTAAAATTGAAACAATCATCCATTCAGGTTTATTGTTTCTATCTCTAGCAAAATCTTTCACTACTTTTAATCTTTTTAATGCATCTTCTTTCTTTTGTTTCGACTTTGTTGTCGTGCTAATCAGTTCTAGATCTTTTTTAAGCTCTAGTAAATCCATTTCAGCTAATCCGTCTTTGATAGCCTCTCCACCCATGGCTGCATAGAAGTGAGATTCTTCTTCTCTTTCTTCTTGCGAAGAAGCCTCATAGCCAAATTCGTTCTCTGCTTCTATATAATCTTCTTCTGTAAGCAAATCAAAACGATTATGACCGCTTTTACCTGGATTGATTACTAAATAATTTTCATAATATATTACACTTTCTAACTGTTTTGCGCTTTTACCTAATATATAACTTAGCTTACTAGGTATTGATTTAAGAAACCAAATATGTACAACTGGCACTGCTAAAGTAATATGGCCCATTCTATTTCTACGCACCTTCTTTGTAGTAACTTCTACGCCACATCTATCACATATAATACCTCTATATCTAATACCCTTATACTTACCGCAATGGCATTCAAAATCTTTTACTGGACCAAAGATTTTTTCGCAAAATAGTCCGTCTTTTTCTGGCTTATAAGAGCGATAATTAATCGTTTCAGGTTTTAAAACTTCACCAAAAGATCCTTCAAGAATCTTTTCTGGTGAAGCCAGTTTAAGTGAAATACTGTTATTTGCTTTGTACATTTATTTTCTTTCCTTTAATCTAAAGTTATGTCTAATCCAAGACCTTGAATCTCTTTCATAAATACATTGAAAGCTTCTGGAGTTGTTGGATCAGGTAAATCTTCTCCCTTAACAAGCGCACTGTAGACCTTTGATCTACCTTCGATATCATCTGACTTGATTGTTAAAATTTCTCTTAAAATATGAGCAGCGCCATATGCTTGAAGCGCCCAAACTTCCATCTCACCAAATCGCTGTCCTCCAAATTGTGCTTTACCACCTAAAGGTTGTTGAGTAACTAGTGAATATGGACCAGTTGATCTAGCATGCATTTTATCATCAACCATATGGAATAATTTCATTATATACATATAACCTACTAATACCGGATTATCAATCTTTTCTCCTGTTAAGCCGTCATACAATGTAACTTTACCTGTATCTGGCAATTGTGCTTCTTTCATCTTTGCTGCTACTTCTTCAGGTGTCGCACCATTAAAAACTGGAGTTTCATACTTCTCATCAAGTATTTTTCCAGCCCAACCTAACATAGTTTCATATAGCTGACCTAAATTCATTCTAGAAGGAACCCCCATAGGATTTAGACAAATATCTACTGGAGTACCATCTTCTAAATAAGGCATATTTTCTTCAGGAACTATTGTAGCAATAACACCTTTATTTCCATGTCTTCCAGCCATCTTATCACCAATTGATACTTTTCTCTTATTAGCCACATATACTTTAGCTAACTTTAAAATGCCTGGTTGAAGCTGATCGCCCTCTTTAAGCTTAAAAATATTTGATTCTAATTCTGAATCAAGATCAATAAGACTTTGATCAAAGGAATTAATAATGTTTAGTATTTTTTCCCAAGTCTTTTCACCCGAAACCCATGGATCTTCAGTAGAGAATAGTTGAAAATTGAAGCTATCTAATTTCTTTGATGTCAATTTAGTTCCTTTCTTTACAAGAACCTTTCCATCTCTAGAAGCTTTTATTCCAAGAGTTATTTTATTACTAAGAATAGACTTAAGAAGCTCGTCTTTGCTAGACCTTAAAGATCTTTCATCATCTCTCTTTGTCTTTTGCAATACTTTAATCTGTTCATTTACTTCTGCTCTAGACTGCTTGGAAGTTTTTTCATAAAGGTCAGTTTTAATGACTACGCCTTTTACGCCAGGTTCAGCTTTTTTAGAAGCATCTTTTACATCTCCTGCCTTTTCTCCAAAAATTGCTCTAAGAAGCTTTTCTTCTGGAGAAGGGTCTGTTTCACCTTTAGGAGTCACCTTACCAATCAATATATCATCTTCCTCTACAATAGCTCCCACTCGAATAAGACCGTCTTCATCTAGCTGCGATGTTGATTCTTCGCTTACATTAGGAATCTCAGGAGTTAATTCTTCTTGTCCTCTTTTTGTATCTCTAACTTCTAGCTCAATTTCATTGACGTGAATAGATGTAAACACATCATCTCTTACAAGTCTCTCATTTATAACAATAGCATCCTCAAAATTATATCCATTCCAAGGCATTAGAGCTACTAATACATTCTTACCTAAGGCTAGCTCGCCTTTATCTGTTGAAGCTCCATCAGCAATCACTTGACCTTTCTTTACTTTATCACCTTCTGTAACAATTACTTTTTGATTGTAGCATGTGTTCTGATTAGATCGAGCATATTTAATTAAATCTACAGTAAAGAGGTTTGCATCTTTTTTTAGCAATGTACTATCAGGATGAGTGCTATCCTTAATCACAACTTTATTCGAATCAACATGCACAACTGTACCTGAAACAGGTGAAATAATTACAGATTGAGAATCTCTTGCAACCTTTCTCTCCATTCCAGTAGCTACAATAGGTGATTCCGTTTTCATTAATGGCACAGATTGACGTTGCATATTTGAACCCATCAATGCTCTATTAGCATCATCATGCTCAACAAATGGAATTAAAGCAGCTGCAACACTCAAAATTTGGTTTGGTACAATATCTGTATATTGAACATTTTCTGGGTCTACAATAGGAAAGTCTCCCTTAGATCTAACTCTAACTTTTGAATCGCTTATCTTATTTTTGCTATCAGTATTTAAACCTGATTGCGCAATATTTGTTCTATCTTCGTCATCAGCTGAAAGATAAAGAAACTCATCTTTTACTATTTGACTATCTACCACCCTATAAGGTGCTTCAATAAATCCATGTCTATTAATTTTTGCCATTAAAGCAAGAGATGATATCAAACCAATATTCGGACCTTCAGGAGTTTCAATTGGACATAGTCTTCCATAGTGAGTATAGTGAACATCTCGAACTTCAAAACCTGCTCTTTCTCTTGAGAGACCTCCAGGCCCAAGAGAAGAAATTCTTCTCTTGTGAGTAATTTCTGCTAACGGATTTGTTTGATCCCCAAACTGAGATAGCTGACTGGTTCCAAAAAACGTATTAATTACTGTAGTTACTAATCTAGAATTAATTAAATCTTGAGGTGTAATTGTTTCAGATTCTCTTAAATTCATTCTTTCGTATACAGTTCTTACCATTCTAGCTAAAGCAGAATTAAACTGTACTTTGAGCTGCTCTCCAACTGTTCTTACTCTTCTATTCCCTAAATGATCAATGTCATCGGGAGATTTTAATCCTTTTCTCATTAGTATTAAATATTTAATAGTGATAAGAAAATCGTCATGAGTTAAGACAGAATCGCTTCCTTTGTTATCTAAATCAAACTGCTTATCTAGGCGATATCTTCCTACTTGACCCAAGTCATATTTTTTAGGAGAGAAAAACATTCTATCGATAAATTTCTGAGCAGATTCAGCGCTAGGAGCTTCGCTACCTCTTAGCAAATAGTACACTTTTAACAATGCTTCTTCTGTAGATTTGGTAGGATCTTTTTTGATAGTATTATAAATCATCATACTATCGATATTATTTCTTACATCTATAAGTTTAACAGTCTTTGTCTTATTATTTTTTAAAGCACTGACAATAGTTTCATTTAACTCTTTTCCTCCCTCAACTACTAACTCGCCTGTCTCCATATCTATAGTATCTTCAACAGTAACATAGTCAGTTAGATTATCTTGCTTTATTTTAGAAGGGTCCATTTCAAGAATTAGGTCAAATGCATTATAAATATCTTCATCAGAACTAAACCCTAAAGATCTTAATAGTAAAGTTGCTGGAAACTTTCTTTTTCTATCAATGATAGTAAACAAGATATCATTAATATCTGTTGTAAAATCTATCCAAGAACCTCTAATCGGTATAATTCTAGCATTAAAAAGCTTCGCACCGTTTGGATGAAATTTTTGATCAAAGAAAGCACCGGGAGATCGCTGTAGTTGAGTTACGACAGTTCTTTCAGCTCCATTAATGATAAAAGTACCTTTATTGGTCATATATGGCATATTACCGAAATAAACATCTTGATCTATGACTTGCGAAAACTTCTTTTTATCTTTTTCGTCAGTAATCTTTAAGCGTAATTTTACGCTAAGAGGTACATTATAAGTAATACCACGATCTGCACATTCTCTTGGAGTATATCTAGGTTTTCCAATCGTATAGCTTTTATATTCAAGTATATAGTTCTCATGATTGTCTTGTAATGGAAAAATTGAAGCAAAAGCTTCATGCAAACCAAACATCACTCTGTCTTTTGGTTTAACATCTTCCTGTAAAAAATCATGAAAAGAACCTACCTGTAAATCGAGAAGATTTGGTAGTTCTACGGCTGTTTTTATTTTTTCAAAATTATGTCTGTTATTCAACTTATCTAAGTTCAAAATACCTATTCCTCCAAAAAATTGGTTAATTAATATATTTATTTATATTATTGTAATTCTACTGTAGCTCCGGCTTCCTCAAGTTGAGACTTTAAACCTTCTGCCTCATCTTTAGCAACGCCTTCTTTCAGAGCTTTAGGAGCAGAATCAACCAATTCTTTAGCTTCTTTAAGTCCTAACCCAGAAATCTCTCTAACAACTTTAATCACAGCGATTTTTGATTGTCCAGCAGCCGTTAAGACTACATTAAAATCACTTTTTTCAGCAGCATCTGCAGCAGCATCTCCACCACCAGCCGCTCCTGCGACTGCGGCAACAGGTACAGCAGCTGTTACGCCAAATTTATCTTCGATATCTTTTACAAGCTCAGATATTTCAATCATATTTGCTTCTTCAAGATACTTTAACACATCTTCTCTTTTAGTGCTCATTTTAACTACCCTTCTTTCTTTGAGTTTAATTGTTCAAGTGCTCCTAATAAGCCAGAAACAGGACTTCCTAAAGTACTGCTCAGTTTTGACATTGGGGAATTCAACATTCCAACCAATTTAGATAAAAGTTGATCTTTAGATGGCAGATTTGCTATTCTTTCAAATTCATTTGCATCAAATACTTCTCCATCTAAAATCATACCTTTCACTGAAGGCTTATCAAAATCTTTTAAAAAATTCTTAATTACTTGTGCTGGATTTGTAGGATCTTCATAGCTAACAGCCATTGCTGTTGGACCTGTTAGAAAGTCATCAATACCTGACATGCCTGCTTCTTTTGCAGCTAATTTAATTAAGGTATTTTTTGCTATTGTAAACTCTACGTCTTTCATCACAAATTCTTTTCTCAATTGAGTGATACTAACCACATCTAGACCTAAATAATCAGTAAAATATACCGCTTTGGCCTTACCTAGCTTATCGCTTAAGTCTTTAACTTTATCTACATTTTTAATGCTTGGCATAATTACTCAGTTCCTATATTGATTCCTGGACCTAATGTCGAGGATATACTAATTGAATTCAAATATTTACCTTTAAACGAATTAGGTTTTGCAGACATCAAAGCAGAGCGAAGAGTTTCAAAATTTTCTTTTAATTCTTCTTCTGAAAATGATGTCTTACCAATTGAGGATTGTAAAATACCATTTTTCTCAACTCTCGCATCTAACTTACCCGCTTTTAATTCTTTAATTGCTTTTGCAACGTCATTTGTCACTGTACCAGATTTAGGATTTGGCATTAAACCTTTAGGACCTAATACCTTACCTAGTTTACCTAGTTTTGCCATAAGATCTGGAGTAACCACTATCTTATCAACATCAGTCCATCCCGATTTGATCTTTTCAAGATAATCATCGCTACCTACAAAGTCTGCTCCCGCTTCTTTTGCTTCTGCTTCCTTCTCAGAGTTAACTATAGCTAAAACTGAAACCTCTTTTCCAACTCCATGAGGAAGAACTAAGCTTAATCTGATATTTTCCTCTGCATGCCTAGGATCAACTCCTAAATTGAATGCAACATCAACAGATTCAGCAAAAGTTGATCTCTTAAACTCCATTAGTAAAGACATTGCTTCATCTATGTCGTAAAACTTAGAGCTATCTACTTTATCTAAAACTGATTTTGAGAATTTTGTAGTTTTCATCTATCCACCTCGATACCCATACTAACAGCAGTACCTGCAATCATTTCAGCTGCATGGTCTATTGTGTGAGCATTTAAATCTTTCATTTTCATTTCAGCAATTTTTTTGCATTGTGCTATAGTTATTGACCCCACTTTATCTTTATTTGGCTCTTGAGATCCTTTTTTCATTTTTAATTCTTTCATAATCAAAGTAGATGCTGGTGGAGATTTTGTTTCAAAAGTAAAGGATCTATCTTTGTAGACTGTTATAATTACAGGAGTTAACATTCCCTGCAATTCTTTTGTAGCTTCATTAAAAGCATTGCAAAAATCCATAATATTTACACCATGTTGACCTAAAGCAGGTCCAACAGGTGGGGCAGGATTTGCTTGCCCAGCTGGAATTTGTAATTTAATAAGTCCGGTTTTTTCTTTTTCTGCCATTTTTTAATTCTCTATCAATATTTGATTAAAGCTTAATTCGATAGGTGTTGGTCTACCAAAAATATTCACATTTACTTTAATTCTGTTTTTATCATTAATCTCCTGAATAAGACCATTGAAATCTTTGAAAGGTCCATCAGTGACTTTGACAGAATCTCCAACTTTAAACGGTATTTCTTCAATTTCATCTATTGAAGAATCATCGTCCGGATCAAAAGAACCAACGATTCTTTTAATCTCAATATCATTTAATGATTGTGGATTACCTTTAGGTCCAACAAAACTCATTACACCATCGATCCCTTCAATAAAAAACTTTGTTTCGTTATTCATTTCCATTTTTAAAAGAATATATCCAGGAAAGAATACTTTTTTCTTTACTTGTTTCTTTCCATTTTTAATATCTACTACATTTTCAGTTGGTATTAAGATATCTTCAACGTTTTCTGCTATTTCTTTTTCATATGCAAGTTCACGGAAAATACTATCTTTAATTTTTTCCTCTTTACCTGACATCACTCTTAAACTATACCAATTCATAATACCACTCTTACCAATTGTTGAATTACCCAATCAATCCCAAACAAAAATAATGCAAACACTAAGAAAAAAATAATAATCAGATAAGTTGATCCTCTCAATTCAGAGTAGCTTGGCCAAGAAACTTTATTCATTTCCAGGTATACTTGATTTAAAAAATCTTTTACCGCTTTCAACATACTTTTCCCTTTTTGCAGGTGAGGCAGGAATTGAACCCGCAACCCCCGGTTTTGGAGACCGATGCTCTACCAATTGAGCTACTCACCTATTTGCTATTTTATTTTATTTCTTTAAAAAGAACATGCTTGCGAGCTACAGGGTCAAACTTTTTATATTCAAGTTTGTCGGGATGCTTACTCTTATTTTTAGTAACAGTATAGCGATACCCTGTCCCTGCAGAACTCTCAAGTCTTACAATTGCTCTTTTACTATTGCCTGCCACAGTTTAGCTTTCAATAGCAGTAACGACGCCAGCCCCTACTGTATGTCCACCCTCTCTAATAGCAAACCTTAGCTCTTGATTCATAGCAATCGGTGTAATTAACTCAACTGACATTTCAACATTATCTCCAGGCATAACCATTTCAGTTCCCTCAGGTAATGTAACTACTCCAGTTACATCTGTCGTTCTAAAATAGAACTGAGGTCTGTAATTGTTAAAGAATGGAGTATGTCTGCCACCTTCTTCTTTTTTCAAAACATATACATTTGCTTTGAACTTAGTGTGAGGAGTGATTGAACCTTTAGCAGCTGCAACCATACCTCTTTTTAAATCGTCTTTCTCAACACCTCTCATTAGAAGACCAGCGTTATCCCCTGCTTCTCCTTCTTCAAGTGTTTTTTGGAACATCTCTACTCCTGTAACAGTAGTAGTCATATCAGAACCTAGACCGATAAGCTCAACTTCGTCACCGACTTTGATCCTACCTGATTCGATTCTACCTGTTCCAACAGTTCCTCTACCTGTAATACTAAATACGTCTTCAACAGGCATCAAGAACGGCTTATCAAGCGCTCTTTCTGGTTGAGGAATATATGAGTCACAAGCTTCCATTAGCTCAGCAATACATTTTGTTGCTTCAGCATCAGTAGGATTTTCAAGCGCTTTTAAAGCACTTCCTTTAATGATTGGAGTATTATCTCCATCAAACTTGTACTCAGTTAATAAATCTCTAAGCTCCATCTCTACTAGCTCAAGAAGTTCCGGATCATCTACTTGGTCACATTTGTTCATGAAAACCACTAGACTTGGAACATTAACCTGGCGAGCTAAAAGAACGTGCTCACGAGTTTGAGGCATAGGTCCATCTGCAGCACTCACAACAAGAATACCACCGTCCATTTGTGCAGCACCAGTGATCATATTTTTAATATAATCGGCGTGACCAGGACAATCAACGTGAGCATAGTGACGATTTGCAGTCTCATACTCTACGTGAGCAGTTTGGATTGTAATTCCTCTTTCTCTTTCCTCAGGTGCATTATCGATCGTGTCAAAAGAACGTTGTTCAGCTAATCCCAAATTCGCTTGAGTTTGAGTAATAGCTGCAGTTAACGTAGTCTTTCCATGGTCAACGTGACCAATTGTACCAACATTACAGTGAGGCTTATCTCTTTTAAATACTTCTTTAGCCATCTTCTTATCTCCTTTATTTTATAAAATACAAATTTTCAATTTTTTGTGAGCCTACGACCGGGATTGAACCGGTGACCTCTTCGTTACCAACGAAGTGCTCTACCTACTGAGCTACGCAGGCAATAATTCTTGAGCGAGTGACGCGATTCGAACGCGCGACCCTCAGCTTGGAAGGCTGATGCTCTACCAGCTGAGCTACACTCGCAAAACCTTGTGGGCAAAGAAGGATTCGAACCTCCGTAGACTTACGTCGGCAGATTTACAGTCTGCTGCCTTTAACCACTCGGCCATTTGCCCGAAATCCTAATACTCAATACTACCTGATAGTAGGACAAAAAATTTTCAAATAACTCACTTCTACCTAAAAACTGAGCCGGCGAGAGGACTTGAACCCCCGACCTAGTGATTACAAATCACTTGCTCTACCAACTGAGCTACACCGGCAATGCAATTTTATATACACCTATACACGCACGCGTAGGTAAAAGCGACGAAATATAAGAAGAATTAGCAGGAAAACAAATTATTTCTTTTTGAGGAGCTTCTGACCATCTTTTGTATCTTCAATAATCCACCCTAATTTTTCGATCTTTTCTCTTAGATTATCTGCTTCATTCCAGTCAGACTTATCTCTCATCTCTTCTCTTAAAGAGGCAAGATTTTGTATATTTTCAGGTATATCATCTTTGTCAGGTAAAGATGTATTAATAGTATTAAAAATTGCATTAAATAAATTAATAAATATTTTTGATTCTGCCTTTAAATCTTCCGTCATTAGCTCATTATCTATATTTCTATTCATTTTGTTAATAAAATCAAAAAATACACCAAGAGCTTCTGGAGTATTCAAATCATCGTTTAAAGCATCTAAAAAAGCTAAGTGAGAATTGCTATGTTCTCTACCTTCAATATCAATAGCATCTAAATCAAAATTATTCCTAAATCTATTAATCTTATCTATCATCTTTGATGAATCATCTAATTTTTTATCTGAAAATGATACTTTTGATCGATAATGAGATGACAATAAAAATAATCTTATTGTCTCCGGAGAATATTGTTCCAATAAATCGGAAATATCTAATGTATTTCCTAAAGATTTACTCATTTTTTCACTATCAAAAATTAGATGTTCTGCATGAAGCCAGTAATTTGCAAATTGATTACCTAGCAATGCTTCTACTTGAGCTGATTCATTCTCATGATGCGGAAATTTTAAATCAATTCCACCGCAATGAATATCTATAGATTTGCCTAATAATTCTGTACCCAATACAGCACATTCTGTATGCCATGCAGGCCTACCATTGCCCCAATCTGATTTCCATGTAATTTCACCATCAGATTCTTTCCATGCTTTCCATAATGAAAAGTCATTGGGATGCTTCTTTCCCAGACCATCATCTTCTGTCGATAAATTTCCATCATCAACATTCACAAATTTTCCATACTTGCTATATGCTTTTGTATCAAAAAATATATTCCCATTTACCTCGTAAGCAGCACCTTGATCTATTAGAGATGTAATAAAGTCAATCATATCTGATATATATTCTGACGCTCTAGGATTGATAGTGGAAGGTAAAATATGAAGTGATGCTGACTGATCTAAGAAAAGGCGTTCATATTTTTTGGTCAAATCATCAAACGTAACATCTTCGCTATTAATTCTATCGATAATCTTATCATCTATATCGGTGATATTAATAACAGTTCTTACAGTATATCCATTTTGCATAAGAACTCTATTGAGCAAGTCATAAAAAATAAAAGTTCTAAAATTTCCTATGTGTGGAGCATTATAAACTGTTGGACCGCAACCATACACCAATACTTCATTGTCTGATATTGGTTTAAACTCCTCTTTTTCAGATGTAATTGAATTATAAAATTGTAGTTTCATTTTTCTAAAGACAATTTAATAATTTTATCAATTAAATCTTCAAAAGATAATCCGCTAGCTTTTGCTGCCATCGGAAATAGGCTTGTTTCTGTCATGCCTGGAAGTGTATTTATTTCTAATAACCAAAATTTATTGTTTTTATCTAGTCGAAAATCCACTCTTGAGTATACTTTGCAATCTAATAATTGATGAACTTTTAGTGCAGCATTTTGGATTTCTATTGATAAAGAGCTATCAATTTCTGCAGGGCAAATATACCGTGTTTCTCCTTTTGTATATTTTGCTCTATAGTCATATATGCCATGATTTGGCTGTATATCTATTACAGGAAGTGCCTGGTTCCCTAATATAGAAACGGTAATCTCACGACCTTCAATATAATTTTCTATGAGAGCATGACTATCATGTTCAAGAGCAGATTGTAATGCATCTTCAATTTCCTTGCTATCGTTTATAATAGAAAATCCAACTGAACTTCCTTGTTTGTTTGGCTTAATAACACACTTACTGAACTTAAAAGAATCGATATTAGAACTTTCTCCGTTTATAATAGTGAAACTAGGCGTTGAAATATCATTGTCTTGGGCAATTTCTTTCGTAAAATTTTTATCAAAACAATTCTTAGATGAAGATGATTGAGAGCCATTATATATGATATTATTTTTATCCAATATCTCTTGAATAGACCCATCTTCTCCAAAAACTCCGTGCAGTGCTAAAAAAGTAAAATCTAACTCTTTAAGCGAAGGAAGAATGCTATCAATGCTATTTTCTGATATATGAAATTCAGAGATATGATGACCTATCTTATTGCACGCACTAGATATAGCCTTTCCAGATCTTATAGAAACTTCACTTTCTTCTGAATTGCCTCCATATATAACTCCTATATTGATGTAACCTCCCTTGCTGCATGTAATAAATCTTTTGCTATGAAATTAGGACTACATTTTTCTTCTACTTCGTTTAGATATTCTTTTCCAAAACCAGTTAATAAGAAAATAGTTTTCATATTAAGCCTATCTCCTACTTGCATATCAACCACAGAGTCGCCAATCATTAAACTTTTTGATAAATCAATATCAAATTCTTCTTTGGCTTTTGCAAACATTCCAATCCCAGGCTTTCTCATTGAGTGATAGCTTTCATCATAATCTTCAGCAAAGTATATTTTTTTCAAAGGCAAGTCTCTTTTCTTAAATTCTTGATAAATAAAATGATTTATCTCTTCTAGATTTTCTATATCAATCTTGCCTGAAGACAATCCTGACTGATTGGTAACAATGACAAATTTATCAGTGTGCTTATTTAATATCTCTAAAGCCTCAAATGTGTAGTCAAAAAACTTATAGTCAGAAAGACTATTAATATAGCCATAAGGATCATGGCTAATTGTTCCATCTCTATCTAGAAATATTGCATCAAACATCTTACTTAACTTCTCTCCAATCTAATACTTTCCAATCATCAAAATTATTACCTTCAATAGAGTTATTAAACCCAGAAATACCTTTTATGCGAGATTTAAATAAAATGACATCACCGTCTCTTACCTCAATCGATATAATCTCTTTTGAATTGATATCAAATTCAACGGATGTTAATAGAGATTCCAATTCATAATCAATACTGCATATTCCATATTGGATACTTTCTTGCACTACTTTGTATTTTGACAGATTATTGCTATTAAAGATATCTAAAAATGTATTATCTACAGTTTCCATTATTATTACTTCATTATTAAAGTCGTATGTTACAATACTTACACTATCTATGATAGCAATTGTTCCGTCTTCACTTGATGTGTCAAAATAAATATTTTCATTTAGAACAGATAATTTTGCATCGCTATCAACATTATCTTTTTCAATAACTAAATCTAAAGTTCTATTATTGATACTATCGATAAATAGAGCGATATCTTTTTCGATTATATTTTGCGTAAAGGAGACGCTAATTAAGAGAATTAAGCTATATTTCTTGATCATCTTTGATTGTTTCTAGATAAGATTCATCTACAAGAACTTCACGTGCCTTACTACCGGTGAAAGGTCCTACAATCTTTAATCTTTCCATCTCATCTACTAACCTTGCAGCTCTAGAATAACCCACAGATAACCTTCTTTGTAATAACGAAATGGATCCTTGTTTGCTTACTACAACAATTTCAATTGCCTTTTCAAGAAGCTCATCCTCAATGCCATCTTCATTACCATTCAAAGTGCTTGTATTATCTCGAACAGTCTCAAGAATAATTTCATTTGGTTTTGGTTGCTTTGATATATACTCAACCAGATTTTCTATTTCTTTTAAGGTTACGAAAGCGCCATGCATTCTTACAGGAGATGAAGATCCTGGTTTCTGATAAAGCATATCTCCTTTTCCAATTAATTTATCTGCGCCATTAACATCTAAAATTGTTCTAGAATCAATTTTTGTAGCTACTTGGAATGCTATTCTAGCAGGAAAGTTTGCTTTAATAACACCTGTAATAACATCAACAGAAGGTCTTTGTGTGGCAATAATTAAATGAATACCAACCGCTCTTGCTAACTGAGCTAACCTAGCAATAGGAGCCTCAACATCTCTAGGGCTATACATCATTAAATCAGCAAGCTCATCAACCATAAGAACAATATATGGCATAAGATCTTTTTTAGATTTTTTCATCATACTGTTATACTCAGCAATATTTCTTTTGCCAGATTCAGCAAGCAAATCATACCTTGCATCCATCTCCTTTTCGAGTGATCTTAAAGCAAGAATAGCGTTATCTTTCTTTGTAATAATTGACTCATCAATCCCATCAAATTTCAATAAATAATGATCTTCAAGACCTTTATATAGAGACATTTCTACTTTTTTAGGATCAATAATTACAAATTTTACTTCATCTGGTTTTAACTGATAAAGAAGGCTAACAATAATAGTATTCAAAGAAACAGATTTTCCTGATCCGGTTGTTCCTGCAATTAAAAGGTGTGGCATTTCTACCAAATCTAGAATAGAAATATCTCCAAGAATACCTTTACCAATAGCTAGCTTTAACTTTGCATTTGACTGTAAATATTTCTCAGAATTAATTACAGATTTCAAATAAATCGTTTGAGGATTATCATTTGGAATTTCAACTCCTACAAGTGATGTTCCAGGTATAGGAGCTAGGACTCTTACCCTGTCTGCTTCCATTACTCTTGCAATATCATCTGAAAGCTGAACAAACTTATTTACTCTAACGCCTTCTGCTGGCTCTATTTCAAATAATGTAATAATTGGACCTGTTTTGATTGAACCTGTTTGTCCTTCTACTCCAAAAGTTGAAATAGAATTACGTAAGAATTCAGCTCTATCTTTAAGATAATCACTACTCAGCTCCTCTGATTGATCTGAAACAAGCTCTAGTAAATCTGTAGATGGAAATTTCCAATCTTTTCTAATAATAGAATTTGATCTTTTCTGATCAATATCTGCCTCTTTTTCAATAACACCTTTTTCAATTGACATCTCAGAATCTGAATCTACTGTATCAATGTCTTCTTCATTAACTTCTTCAGAGATTACTGATTCTTCAAGAATGTCCTCTGCAATATTAGTTGACATATCTTCTTCTGCATCTTGTTTGCTTATATTATCAAGAAAAGATTCATCGTCAATAATCTTTTTATCTTCTACTATATCTACTTTCTCTTTTTCTTTTGAGTTAATTATCCACTCAATATTTTTTAATGAATCAATTTTAGATTCAATAAATGATGTTATAGATTGAAAAACCTTATAAAGATCTAAATTAAAGAATCCTACAAAAAGCAGTATCCATAAGATACTTAAAAAGCTTATGGTTCCAGCTAATCCAATCCAATCATGCAATAAACTGAGCGCTAGACCGCCTAATAAACCTGAATATTCATAGCTAATATCGGATGAAAAAAGATTGTAGTTCTGAAATAATCCCAGCGTGATTGATAGATAGAGAAGGAATATTAATTGATAACTTATAAGTCTTGATAGCATAAAACTAAAATTTGATATCAGATAAAAAGATGCAGTTAATCCAATGATAGGAATCATATATGCAGCATATCCAAAACCTAACTTTATTAAGTAATATCCAACATAAACTCCTACAATATTAAAAGGGTTATTAATAGAGCTAGACACTAGCGAAGGTTCTTCAGAAGCATCATAACCAATCATCGATCCTAAAATCAATAGAGAGCAAAAACCTAGCAACCATCCAATAATCTGTATTCTTCTCTTATCCATTATTTTAAATATGTCCCATTTTTGTAAAATGGAAGTTTTGTCTTATCTATAGTAAATGTATTATTACGAATCTTAATATTAAAAGAATTTAAGTCTTTTGCATAAGGTAAGTCTATATAAGCTAAAGCAATACCCAATTGTAAACTAGGAGACATTGCTCCACTTGTGATAAATCCAATTTCATTATCATTATCATCAAAAATCTTATATTCAGCTCTAGGAATTGCTCTATCACTTAACACTAATGGTACTAATTTTTTCTCTATATTAATATCTGAAAGAGATTCCGATCCAATAAATCCTGTATCTATCTTTGTAATCCAAGATAGACCTGCTTCAATAGGATTAATTGATTCATTTAGTTCATGACCATATAGACAATATCCCATTTCTAATCTCAGAGAATCTCTACATCCCAAACCAACAGGTCGTATGTTATCTGACGCACCTAGTAATTGATTCCATAAATCAATAATTTTATTATTTGGTACATATATCTCAAAACCTAATTCACCTGAATAGCCCGTTCGTGCAACAATTATTCCATCAGCATCCGGCATTAATGTTTCATAATATTTTAATGAATCAATATTTGGATAAAAACTCTGTAATACATCTCTAGACATGGGACCTTGTATTGCTAATAGACCCGTATCCTTTGATATATCTTTCAATGTCACCCCCTCGAATAAATGCTGTTGAAGCCAACTAAAAATTTTATCAATATTAGATGCATTAATTACTAACATATAATGGTCCGATAAATGATAGATTAAGAAATCATCAAGTATCCCACCATTTTCATTGCATAACGCAGTATATTGCGCTTTTCCAGGCTTTAAAGCATCTATATCATTAATAGTAACCTTTTGTAAGAATTCTTTAGCATTTTCTCCGCTTACAATGAATTCACCCATATGACTTACATCAAATAAACCAACCTTTGATCTAACATGTTTATGTTCATCGATGATTCCAGTATACTGTAAAGGCATTAGAAACCCTGCAAAAGGAACCAGCTTTGCTTTCAAATTATTATGACAATCGTATAATGTTGTTTTGAGGAAATCGCTCATCGAATTATGCTTAACACTTTTTTAATGACATCTTCAATATTGCCTTCAAAACTATTTTCTTTTGTTAACTGTTTGATTGCCTTATCAATTTGATTTTTTCTGTACCCCAAAGAAGAAAGTGCAGTATAAATATCATCGTATGTAAAGTTAATCTTTGAAACATCTAAATCTTCTGTAGTTGCTTTATCTTTTGTTATCTTCTCTCTTATATCAAGAATAATCCTTTTTGCAGTCTTGGGACCAATACCCGGAATTAAGCTCAAAGATTTTACATCTTCAGCAACAATATTTTCCTTGAAATGTGCAACAGAAATATTCGAAAGTAAGTTAATAGCTGTTCTTGGTCCAATTCCTGAAACTCCTATCAGTTGGATAAATAAATTTCTTCTATCATGCTCTAAAAAACCATAAAGCTCCATCAAATCTTCTCTTACATTTAAATAGGTGAGTATAGTAATTTCTTGATTCAAATCAGGAAGTTCTTCATAATCTTTAAGACAGATAGATATATTAAAAACAAGACCATTCATATCAATAAAAAGGTTTGTAGGTTCTTTTCTTTGGATAATACCTGTAATTGAATCAATCATTTTATTTTCCTATTAGCTCCACACCAAGCTACAGCAATAGCATCTGAAATATCAGTGCTTTGGAAGGCCTGGTCATTTAGTTTAAAAATCTTTTTTACCATAAAAGCAACTTGCTCTTTTGATGCTGATCCATTTCCTACAATTGATTGTTTAATTTCTCGAGGAGAATAATCAACCAAATCAACATCGCATTTCTCTGCTGAAAGCATTATTGATGCTTTTGCTTGCCCTAATTTTATGGCAGACTGTACATTTTTACCATAAAATACATTCTCAATAACTACCAAATTAGGACTAAAATTCTCAATTAACTTAGTAGTTTCTGAGAAAATAGTAAATAACCGCGCTGAAAGCTCTTTTCCTTTTTTAGGTTTGATTAAACCTGACTCAATTAAAGTAATATTATTTGCTTTTTTTTCAAGTACAGCATATCCGGTATTGGTTAACCCAGGATCAAATCCCATTATAATCATGATAATTCCTCAATTTCATAGTTTGAGTAAACATCCTGAATATCGTCTAAATCGTCTAAAGCATCAATTAACTTTTCGACCTTTTCGCCTTCGTCTTTTGAAACCTTAATAAAATCTTTTGGTATTAGTGCAATAAATGAAGAATCAATATCTATTGGTATTTTTTCAATTAACTCAATCTTTTCATAGAGAATATCATGATCAAAAAATAACTTATAATATCCATCTTCTCTTTTAAAATCCTTAGCATCGTTCTCAATAGAAAGATTAAATAATTTATCTTCATCTACAACTGATTCTTCAATCAAGATAATACCCATTCTATCAAAATTCCAAGCGACACTTCCTGACTGACCAAGAGAACCTCCAAACTTTGATAATACATGCCTTACATCTGCAACCGTTCTATTTTTATTATCTGTGATAGTATCTATAAAAATAGCAATACCATTTGGACCATACCCTTCATATGAAGCTTCTTCATAAGTAACATTATCTAAATCTCCCGTACCTTTTTTAATAGCTTTTTCAATATTTGCACTGGGCATATTTATTGACTTTGCTTTTTTGACTGCCTGTCTTAACCTAGCGTTTGCTTCTATATCTCCACCAAAGAGTCTTGCAGATATTGTTATTTCTCTACCAACGGAAGAGAATAGTTTTCCTCTCTTCTGATCAAGAGCACCTTTCTTTCGCTTGATTGTTGACCACTTACTATGACCTGACATTAATAATCCAATTCAATTAGAGTAGGAACAACCCATGCAGATCGATATCCAAGCTGAATTACTCTGTTGCGATAAGCCTCTGCTTTCTTTCTGCTATCAAAATTACCAATTCGCAGTTTATAATTTGGTAGTTCAAACTTAATATAAATCTTTTCTTTTATGATTAACTCAAGCTTCTCTTTAATATCAATTAAGTCATTCTCATCTTGTGAGATTGCAACTTGGATACGATAACCTTTCACTGAATTAGTAAAATTTGTATCAATAGTAACATCAGAATCGTTATCATCATCGAAAGAAGGCAAGACTACATTGGGAAAATTAGGTGGATTATCTACAAAATCACTTGGAAGAATAAAATCACTCTGTCCATAAATAAGGCTTGTGGCAAATACAATGATTAAGAATTTCATACTAGTCTAAAGTTCTTATATCTTCTAGTCTAATCCAACCTTTTCTTCCATCAATAGAAGATATTTCTATCCATTTATCAGTTGTTTGTTCAATTTTGACTTTATTGCCTGAGAAAAATATAGAAATTTTAATATTCTCATTCAAAAATGGAGCGGAGTATAGCTTAGTTTCATCATTTAGAATGATTCCAAAATTATTATTTCTTTCCCATAAAAATTTGATTACGGAAAAGGATGTGCCTATAAAAAATAATACTATAAATACATAATATGATACAAATATGGGCTTAGATGGCATAAGTCTGTAGATGATAAAACAAATAGAATACAATAAAAGCATTATCGAACTAAAGAGTACAAAATCGCCATATGTAAAACTTGTTAGAAAATTATTAATTAAATTTAAAATTTGTGAATCTGGCGTTTCTATTGTATTGGGTATCTTCTTTTTTGTTAACATTAAGTTATGAATCATATCCTTATTCCTAGGATCAATATTTATCCCCATTTCATAGGACCATCTTGCATTTGCAAAATCTTCCAATCTATAATAAGCATTACCAAGATTATAATATAAATCTGCACTGTAAAATCCTTGGCTTAGAATGTTTTCATATGCAATAACAGAAACATCAAATTGATTTTTATTATAAGAATCATTTCCACTAGAAAATAATGAATCTATATTCTGAGAATAAACCATTCCTAGTGTCAAAAAGAATATATTAAACACCTTATACATAATCATTAATCCTAGTTAACACTTTTATAGTTTTTTTCTGAACTTTTATATTTTTCTTTACAGATATATCTGCATAATTATATTTACTACATTCATCTAGAATGCTTTCAACTGTCTCTAAGTCTTTTAATTTAATTTTATCTTGAACTTTATCTCTCAATAAAAGTGAGTCTAAATTAATAGAGTCAATTAAATCTTTATCTTTAAAAAATATTCTAATTACTGTTGGACAATCTTTGTATAAATTATCTGAGGATTCTAAAATTTTAATTGCATTTGATAGGGCGGTCTTATTCTTAAATACTACCGATTGATTCTCAATAATATAATTCAATGGCTTAATAAATAGTGGTGCTAGAAGAATAAAAATAGATCCAATAATAATAAAAAATGATGTATTATAAATATTATTAGAATTTGTAGTTCTCCAACTAGGGTTATCTAATTTTATATATCTAATATCTTTGTTGTCAGCTATCTGATTGCTATTAAAATCTTTTCTAATATAATTGCTCTTAGAAACACTCAAATCAACTGGATTTGATGTTACCGAGTTCCAACTATCTAGCTGAGTATCAAAAAAGGCAATTGACACAGGTTGAATTATATAATTTCCTTCTCTCCTAGGAATCAAATTATATTCCCAGCTAATCGCTCCTGATACAGAGTCTGTAATATCTCTTTCTTTTTTTATTTCTCCATCAAATACATCGAATTCATCTGGAAATTTTACTTGAGGTCTACCAATATTATCTAGATTTCCCTGTCCTTTTAATTCGAGGTAGAAAGTTATTGGATTGCCACTTTCTACGTTCTCGGAAGAAATCGATGCATCAATAGTAAAATTTCCTACAGCACCAGTAAAATTCTGAGGCTGATTTGATAATTCAGAGACTTGAATTGTTCTCTGTTCTGAAACAAGAATTCTTGCCTTAGTTCTTTGTGAGAATGTATCAAAAAATGGGTCATCCCAAAACAATCTCCTATATCCAGGGTCCTTTTCCTTAGTTTCAATCTTCATAATCATAGAATCCAGATCAAAAACTCCTTTTGATAATGGAAATAGTGCAACTTCATACATCTTAATAGATTTGTATTTATATCCATTAATCTCTACATCATTCCAAGCATCTGGAGTAATTTGCTTTCCTGATGGATCAAATAATTTTTCAACCCAAAAATCCTTATACTTTGGAAATTCTGTTGATAATACCTTCGATGCAATTCTTGTAAAAAATGTATATGTGACAATAACTTGTTCTCCCACCCTGACATCAAGATCACTAACTTCAATCTTCAGAAACATATCGCTTGCAGTTGCATCTTGGGATTTCTTTGATATATTCATGGTCAGTTCATCTGTAAAATACTTTTTCCCATCTAAAATAACTTCAAGCCTTGGAATCTTTATCTGTCCCGATTTTTTAGCTATAATAGTCCATGATATAGATCTTGAGGTGCTTTTCTTTCCATTAATAAACTTATACTCACTTCCCAAATTAGGGCCCATAATGATTGAAAAATTATCTAGCATTGGAGAAATATCAACTTCAGGGTCTACATCAACATCTTTAATCTTAATTGTAAAATTAAAGGATTCATCTATGTTAATATTTTTACTAACTACAAAGGTCTCAATCTCTTGAGAAACAAGAAAAGAAAATAGGCTTAAAACAAACAGTAGATACCTAATCACCAGTCTTTACCTGATTCGTTGCTATAATTAGTTTGTTTTCTTTTTTTATTCACCTTTTCGTTCTCTTTTATCGCATTGAGAATATTTTCAGCACTTTGTTTTGATTGAATCTCACGATCTTGTTGATTTTCTTGATTTGGTGATTTAGAATTTTGATTATCAGTCGGTCCATTATCATTATTATTTGAATCATTCTTATCTTCTTGATTGTTAGGTTGGTCATTTTGACTGTCATCTTTCTTGTCTCTATCATTATCTTTTTCTTTATCTTTATCACTTTCCTCTTTATCTGATTCCTCGCTCTGATCTTTCTTTTTCTGCATATTTTTATTTTCTTCAATCTCATTTCTTACAAACTCATAATTTTTCCTAGCATCCAGGTCATTAGGATTTTTTAGTAAGGCTTCCCTAAATGCCTTTAAACTTTCTTCAAGTTTTTGAGATCGATAGAGTGTATTTCCATAATTATAATCGAGGTCTGAAGAAAAATCAGTTGAATCACTATACGCTTGTTCAAAGACAGAGATTGCTTGATTTGTGCTATCCATTTGTGCATAGATAGTGCCCATATTGTAAAGCAACTCCTCATTAGATAAGTTTTCATCGTTAAGATCAGCTAACTTTTTATAGTAATCTAGAGCTGAACTAATATCTCCATTCTCATACATCTTGTATCCCATGTCTTGAGATAACAACCCTGAAATAGAAACGATTATTATAAATAATATTTTCATTTTACTTTTCTTCCTGAAGGTAAAATATATGCGATAAATAAGAAAAATATAGCAAAAAATAATGGATACTGATACTTGTGATCATATTCTGCAAATTCATAAGAACTAATAAGTGAAGCTTCTCCTTTGCTTATAACTTCATTTATATCTTCACTTATTGATTCACTATTTGAGATTCTTAAAAAATCGCCTTCTCCAATCTTTGATATTTCTCCCAAGAACACATCATTTAACTTGCTCATAATTAATTCTCCTGATTCATCTTTCAAGAAAACATTCTCTTTTTTTGTATCTGGTATAAGCGATCCTTCTATGCTCCCTACTCCCACTACGTGAAGCATTATATCATTAGACAATGCAGTAGTAATCATATCTAGGGATCTTGAACTATGATCTTCGCCATCAGAAAAAAGAAATATCATCTTTTGCTGCTCACTATCTTTATCAAATGCAATAATAGATGTCTCGATTGCTTGCCCAATAGCGGTTCCTTTTGAAGAAATCATATCAGTGTCTATGCTCTTTACAAATAACTTTGCAGCATCATAATCCATCGTTAGTGGTAGATATAAGAAATTTGATCCAGAAAAGACTACAATACCTAATCTATCGCCTTCTAAACTATTTATCACTTTACTAATTTCAAATTTCACTTTATCAATTCGAGAAGGTTTGACATCTTGAGCATTCATGCTTGCAGAAACATCAACGCAAAATACTATGTCCACACCCTTTCTTTCTACTGGCTTAACTGTAGTTCCAGTTTTCAATCCTGCTATTGAGAAAACTAGAATCAACATGGAAAAATATCTTAAGAAAAACTTTAGCCTTATTGTCTGTAAATTTCCCCTAGAAAACAAATTATTTATAAATTTTGGATTAAAATTATCTGATCCAAAGACCTTATTAGATTTTCCTTTATAGTAATATCCTAATAAAGTTATTAGTATTAATAACAAGGATAAAAAAGCTAAGTCTAGGTTTTCAAATGTCATATAATCCTTCTAAAGTAAATAATTCTAAATAGTTCACTTGATAATAAAAGTATAAATCCAGTATATAGAAACCATAGGTAGATTTCTTGATATTCTGAATAGTAATTCACGATAATCTCAGACTTCTCTAAGTCATTAATCTCAGCATATATTCCTGTAAGACTTTCTTTATCAATAGCTCTGAAGTATTTTCCGCCAGTCTCTAAAGCAATTCCCATTAGCGACTCTTCATCAATCTCATTTCTGATATATCCCCTGCCAGGTATTTGTGTTACAGCTTGCCTTGTACCTGCACCTATTGTATAAATCCTAATGTCATATTCCTTCGCTATTTTTGCTGCTGCTATAGGATCAATCGCTCCAGAATTATTACTTCCGTCAGATAATAATATGATTACTTTACTTTTTGAATCATTCACCCTCAATCTATTAACAGCGTTTGCTATAGCGATTCCTATCGCAGTCCCATCATATTTAGGCTCTACAACAGTTACTTCACTTAACAAATTGTTCAAAACGCCATAATCAACAGTGAGGGGGCATTGAATGAATGTCTCTTTTCCAAAAACTAAGAGTCCAATTCTATCACCCCTTCTATTGTCAATAAAATCATTAGCTGCCTGCTTTACTGCCTCTAAACGATTCGGTTTAAAATCTTCTGCTAACATACTACTGCTAATATCTAGCACTAACATGATATCTATAACCTCTATTGTTACGTCTTTATCATCTGTAGATATCCTTGGCCTTGCAATTGCAATAATAAAACAAACAAGAGAAGTAATAAAAAGGAGCCTAAATAAACCAATCTTAAAAGAGCCATATCTTCCAAAAAAAGTTTTTAGTTGCTTTGTATTCGATACCTGAAAGGATGCCGTCTTATTTGAAGAGTAAAATTTCTTAAATATTGATAGCAATACCAATACAGCCAGTAGATACAAAAAATTTGGATGTAGAAATTCCATTTATCGCCTATTTAAATAATTCTCCCTTATTCAATGAATGCGCAAAATTGAATAAAGTTTCCTCTTTAAATGCATTACCAACAACTTGGAATCCTATAGGCAATTTTTCTTTTGTTATTCCAGCTGGAATATTAAGCGAAGGACACCCTACTAAATTAAATGGAACAGTAAAAATATCAGAAAGATACATCTTAATAGGATTGTCTAAATTATTCTTTAATGGAAACGCAGTCGTACTGGTAGTTGGTATAAATAAACAGTCTATATCGGAAAACAACTTATCATATCCATTCTTTATCAATCTTCGCACTTTTAAAGCCTTTGAATAATATGCATCATAATATCCTGAAGATAAAACATATGTCCCAGTCATAATTCTTCTCTTAACCTCTTCAGAAAAACCTTCAGATCTTGATTTGAGATATGTTTCATTGAGATCTTTAGAATCTCCTCTTCTTCCATATCTTACCCCATCAAATCGAGATAAGTTTGAAGATGCTTCAGCCATGGTTAATACATAGTAAGTGGAAACACAATAGTCAAAATACGGCAATTCAATCTCGACAAGGTTTACCTTTTTGTTTGTTAGAAAATCTAAAATCATATGATATCTATCTACAATTTCATCATCAACATCAGAAAGAGTATCATCGCTCAAAATACCGATATTTTTAGGAAGCTTCTCTTTATTATACTTTTCTAAAGAGAGAACTGGTTCTTTGGATGATGTTGCATCTTTAGAATCATTTCCAGACATTACGCTGAAAGCTGATGTTACATCTTCCAGATTTTTTGATAATATTCCGATAGTATCAAAAGATGATGCGTGTGCCACTAGGCCATATCTAGAAATTCTTCCATATGTAGGTTTGAGTCCATAGATACCACAAAATGAAGCTGGCTGTCTTATAGATCCTCCAGTATCAGAGCCTAATGCAATATCACATAAATCTTCTGCGACAGCAGCAGCAGACCCACCACTAGATCCTCCTGCTACTTTTGTTAAATCGTGAGGATTCTTTACAGATCCATAAATTGAATATTCTGATGATGAACCCATTGCAAATTCATCCATGTTTGTTTGCCCTGTTATCAAAGCGCCGTGAGATTCTAAACGATCTATTACAGTGGCGCTATATGGAGACTTGTAAGATTCTAGAATATTAGATGCGCATGTTAAAGGTTCTCCCTTTATAGCAATATTATCTTTCACTAATACAGTTTTACCTGCTAAGATATTTTTATTATCAGATATTTTGGATGATACTTTATCAAATCTTGTTCTTACGATAGCATTTGTTTTGCTATTAGCAATCTTTTCTTGCTGTGAAACAAGTTTTTGTTTTAAAGCATTAGATGGGGACATCTAATTTATTCTTCGGATTTTTCAGATTTTCTTAATTCGTCTTTCGTGTCATCTAATGCACCACGAAACTCCCTTAATGATTTAGCAAAACCTCTCGCTAAACCAGGAAGTCTCTTTCCTCCAAAAAGGAGCAAAAGAATAAGAAAAATTATTACTAATTCACCTGTACCTAAATTAAACATATCAAAACCTCTTTTTTTATCTAAAATATCTTAATAAATAATATGCAATTGCAAAACCAATAACACTACAAACATTAAATCTAACAATCATTCCCAAATCAATTGCAATAATACCTAAATCTAATAATAATTCACTACCAATTGAACCAAAAGAAAAATCAAATGTAGTGAGGAAAAACTGCTTAACTGTGCTGCCTTCAGGAAGAATAAAACCTAAGAATTGACCTAATACCGTTCCAATCATTGCTCCGGATAATATTCCTAAACCTATTAAATTAATGCTTCTATTTCTCATGTACTTCCCAATACTAATTTAACCACTTTTATTTCATTTTCTCTTAGAATTCTTAACTCAATAGTATGACCTGGCCTCGCATCGGTATTAGCTAATACAAGCTGGAGCTGATCATAGCTTTGTATCTGATATCCTTCCACTCCTATAATGATATCGCCTTTATATAAGGCTTTATTATCTCCAGAGTTACTATAATCAATAGAGTTTATATATAATCCTATCTCACCGTCTTTTCCATATCGATATGATGTTGCATTAATTCCAAAAGAAAACCTTCTATCAATAAAGCCTTTTAATTTTAATTCCTCTCCAATCTTTTTTGCATAATTGATTGGAATTGCAAATCCAAGACTTTCTGAGTCGTTTCTTCTAAATGTATTAATACCTAAAACTTTTCCGTTTGTATCTACTAAAGGACCGCCGCTATTTCCGGGATTCAAAGAAGCGTCTGTCTGAATCATATCATTCATTAATCTCTTAGTATTTATATCAATACCAAAATCTGCATTTACAGCACTTATAATACCGGCTGATGCTATTGGTTGATAATTTGCAGCAGCAAATAAACTTTTTGGATTTCCTAATGCAACCACCCATTCTCCTACTATTATTTCATCTGAATTTCCAAGTTCGCAGTACTGAAAGTTTTCTCCTTCAATCTTTAGTAAAGCTATATCTGATCTAGTATCTACCCCTACTATAGAAGCTCCATAATGATCTCCTCCAGGAAGAACCACATCAATCCTAATATTTGTTGTGGACAAAGATGGATCTGAAAGTTCAGTAACTATATTATGTGCATTTGTTAAAATATATCCATCTTTACTTATAATAAAACCAGAACCAGTTGACTCTATTGGTTTGATAGATCTTAATCGTCCTGTCCAACGATTTATCTGAGCTAATTCTTGATTCCTATAGAGACTAACTACCCCCGGACTAGCATGCTTTATCGCTGTGGTAATAGCTGTATCTTTTGATTTGAAAACAGTATCAACAGTCCTCTCAGACTCGTTGCAACTAGTCACAAACAATAATACTATAATTACTATTTTAGTTCTCATAAAAAATTCTATTTAATATTAATCCATGTGCAGGAGCTTTGAATAGTCTGGCATTCTTTATTGGATTATCCAATAAAGAAAGGAAATCTTTCTTTGTAATCTTTCCTTCCATGCAACCTATCATCGTTCCTACTAAATATCGCACCATATGGTGCAAAAATCTATTTCCTTCAATAATATAAAATAATTTATCATCTTCCAATGTCCATTTTGATTTGAATATTTCACATATTGTATTCTTTTTTTCTATATCAAACTTAGAAAAAGATAGAAAATCATGTTTTCCTAACAATTCAGCTTCTAGATCTTTCAATATCTCGAAGTTTATCTTTTTCACTATAAAATGATTCTTGGCTAACAATGGATTATCTGTTAAACAGCATTGATATAAGTATTCTTTCTTAATCGCATCAAATCTTGAATGAAATTGATCATCAACCTCTATAATATCTATAATACGTATCTCAACAGGTAACCTAGCGTTTATAGCTCTCTTCATAGCATTTAAAGATAAGTCTGTATCAAGATCAAAGTGAGCTACCTGACCCAAAGCATGTACTCCAGAATCTGTTCTGCTTGCGCCTGACAATCGAATCAAATTATTTTCATTTAAAAAAGACAAAGAATATTCAATTTTATCTTGAATGGTATTTAAATTTTTCTGTGATTGGAATCCAGAGAAATCTAGCCCATCATATTGAATTGTAATTTTATATCTACTCATAAATCGGAACCTCAGCAGTAAATACAATTCTTTCATTTAGATTTGAACGATACATGACTTCCCCAGATGGTAAGATTATGCCTGAAATACCAGTATTAGCACTTTGAACTACAGGAACTCTCTGTTCAACAGCTCTTAGTCTTGCTAATTGAAAATGTTGATATGGCATAAATTGACCTACATAAGAATCATTTGTAATGATAAAAAGCATCTCTGCTCCATTATCAACCATAGTTTCTATAATTCTAGGACTACTAGAGTCATAACAAATTAAAATCGATGCTTTAAAATCTTTGATATTAAAGGTTTTATAATCTGAACCTGGATAAAAACTCCCTATATCATCAAACTGATTCATTTTATTAATCCAATCTTTAAAGAATGGAACATATTCAGCGAATGGTACCAAAAATATCTTTTGATATGTGTCAAATGATCCGTCTGGATTCAGGATAATAGAACTATTAAAATTTTCATTGATTCCATTAACAGATCTTCTTTCAGGTATTCCAGTAATCAAATAAGTATTAGATAATTTCTCTTGATATCTAACTCTATCATATGAGTTATTTGCTAAATATGAAGTTACCGCTACTTCTGGCCATACAATAATCTCAGCTTTATCTTCAAGAGATTTTGTTAATAAAGAATCCATAATTGCAAGATTCCTGAGTCTTAAATTTGGATCCCATTTTTCATCTGGAAAAATAGAAGGTTGACCTATTGATACGTTTATTGAGCTATATAATAACCTATTACTCTGATAGTTAATCTGATAATTTCCAAAAAATAAAACAACAAACAGAATTAATGCAAAATACTTTAGAAATATTGCCTTTCTTTCTATAGTATATCTGTATAGAATTATATTAAATAAAATCACAGTAAACGAAATCATATGAGTATTGAGACTAGCTAACTGTATAATTCTTATATATTCAGATTGTGTCAACGACAAGTTCATCCATGGACCTGCCAAAGGACCAATATTTCTTAAAAATTCAACAAAAAATAACCACGATAAAGGAGTGAAAATTAATTCCATTTTTTTTGGAATAAAATGAGTAGAAATAATGAACCCTACCCAAAAAAGAGTTAGATATAAAGATAATCCTAAGTAAGAAGTGATTGCTATCGCTGGAGATGTTCCAGAATTAAGACCCATCCAATTTAGAATAATCAAATTACTAACCAAACAAGAGATAAATCCAAATAGTGCTTTCTGACTAATCTTATCTTCTTCTGATATAGCATGAAATAAAGGAATAAAAGCAACCCAAGCAAGAAACCCTAAACTAAATGGTGGATAAGATAAACCCACTAACAATCCTGACAGTAATGGCAGTATTATTTTATTCTTTTTCATTATTTCTTTCTATCAAGATAAGTTTGAAGAATAATAGAAGCAGCTAACACATCAACCATCTCTTTATTTTCTCCAGTTTTAATATCTTGCTGTACCATAATTTTCTTAGCGTACTCACTAGACAATCTTTCATCCTCTAAATGTACTTCAAAATTATTTTCTTCCATTGTGCATTTAAATTTATCAATTATTTCTGTCATAGAATTCTCTTTGTAATTCATATTCAATGGATAGCCAATAATAAGAACTTTAACATTTTTTTCTAATGCAATCTTCTTTAAGCTTTTAACTAAATCCTCTTGTTTTTTATAACGAATTACTTCTAATGGCATAGAAATAATACCAGATGGGTCAGAAATTGCTACACCCACTTTAGATAAACCAAAATCTATTCCTATAATTCTGCCCATGCCTTAGGAATGTACTCTTTCAACAGAGTCTACCTTTTTTAGTTGTGAAATAGACTTTATAATCACTTCTAACTGAGATAAGCTTTCAATCTTGCAAATGATCCAAATATTCGCAATACCTCCTTCTGTAACATCTGTTTTAACATCTAATATGTTGACTTTATTTTTTGATATTGTATCAGCAATCTCATTCAGAACACCAGCAGAATCAATACATGTGATATGTATCTTTGCTTTAAAAGAAATGTTCTTTTTTGTATCCCAATTTACAGAAACAATTCTGTCATCTGATTCGGATAATGAAGACAAGTTTGAGCAGGATAATCTGTGTACAATTAATCCTCTACCTCTTGATATATAACCTATAACGTTGTCTCCTGGAATTGGATTACAACATTTCCCATAATCAACAACAAGATTGTCAACTCCATCCAAATTAATTCCTTCAAAATCAGACCTTGCAGAATCAATAAATTCTTTATCATAAGAAACCTTCTCTTGAGATGTTTTGATATCTGGAAACATTTCTGAAATAATATCTTTTACCGTCAATCCACCTCTACCAATATCTGATAGGAGTTCATTAAGATTTTTATATCCTATATCGTTATATTTCTTCTTAATATCATTAAGTTTTTCATAAAGCTTTAATTTTCTTAGGTTTTTTTCAAGCAACTGAAGTCCTATTTTTCTACTCTCTTCTTCTTCAATCTTTCTAAGATACTTTCCAATTGCATGAGAAGCTCTTGACGTTTTTACAAAATTTAACCAGCCACTATTTGGTTTCTGTTTCTTGCTTGTCTCAAGCTCTACTATATCGCCATTATTTAACTTATAACTTAATGGAACAAGTTTTTTATTCACTTTAGCTCTAACACAAGAGAAACCTAGTTCACTATGTATTGCAAACGCAAAATCTAGTGGCGTTGAATCAACTGGAAGTTTAATTAGATCTCCTTTTGGAGTAAAAATAAAGATTTCATCTTCGAACATATCAATTTTTAATAGCTCAATCATTTCTTCTGCATCAGTATTATCGCCACTCATCATTGTTAGTAAGTCTCTGAGCCAAGGAACTTGCTCATCAAGACTGCTCATTTCAGAGCCTTCTTTGTACAACCAATGTGCAGCAACACCCACTTCTGCAGTATAGTCCATTTCCTTGGTTCTAATCTGAACTTCTGTAAGCTTGCTATCTTTGGTCACTACTGTAGTGTGAATAGACTGATACCCGTTTGTTTTTGGTGTAGCAATGAAATCCTTAAATCTATCTTGAACCGGTGGATATATGCTATGAATAACCCCTAATGCTAGATAACATTCTTCAATTTTATCAACTACAATTCTAATAGCATATAAATCATATATATCTTCAAATTTTTTATTTCTTAATTCTATTTTTCTATTTATAGAAGATATTGATTTATATCGACCTGAGATTTCAGATTCTATCTTATATGAATCTAACTCTTTTCTGATTGGCGCAATTGTAGATTCTAAAATCTTTTTATTTGATTTTGAAGAACCTTCAATTTTTTTCTTAATATTATTATACGATTTTAAATTCAAGCATTTTAAAGATAGATCTTCAAATTTCCACTTAAGATTAGCCATACCAAGCCTATGGGCTAAAGGAACAAAAATTTCTTTTGTTTCTAATGCGATTTCTTTTCTCTTCTTTGAGGAAAGATATTCAATTGTTTCCATATTATGTAAACGATCTGCGAATTTTATGATGATTACTCTAAGATCTTTAGCAAGTGAGATAAATAACTTAATAAAATTTTCAGCTTGTTTATGCTCTTGTGATCTGAAAGCAATATGATCAATCTTTGTCACTCCGTCAACAAGAAAAGCTACATCAGAACCAAACTCTCTTTCGATATCTTTCAAAGAAACATCAGTATCTTCTACAACGTCGTGCAATAAAGCACTCACAATAGTTGTATAATCCATATTCCAATCTAATAAAATATTAGCGACATCTATACAATGACTAACATAAGGAAGCCCTGATTTTCTTTTTTGACCCTCATGCATCTTAATAGAAAAATCTAAAGCATTTTTTACTATCGTTTTATTATCTTTGGAAGAAATTCTCGCAATAAGATTTTTGCTTTGTTTTTCTATCAATTTTTGATGAGAACTATCCTGTTGTGCTGCTTTCATTATTGACTCATATCGTTAGATTCAAAAAAATCAGAATAATTTTCAAATCTCGTATATGCGTCTACAAAAGTAGCTCTCACAGTTTTAGTAGGACCATTTCTCTGTTTTGCAACAATTAAGAATGCCAATCCTTTCTCTTCATCTTTCTCATTATACACATAAGGACGATAAAGGAAGATTACAACATCTGCATCTTGTTCAATCGCACCACTCTCTCTAAGGTCTGATAATTGAGGTCTTTTATCTGTTCTAGATTCTACCGCTCTTGAAAGCTGAGAGAGAGCAATAATAGGAATATTTAATTCTTTTGCAAGCGCCTTTAAAGATTGCGTAATAGATGAAATCTCATACTGTCTATTCTCAGTTTTAGGACCTTGCATTAATTGTAGATAATCTACAACAATCAATTCAATATTTTTTTCTCTTTTTAGTCTTCTAGCTCTTGATCTTAAATCCAAAATTGATAAAGCAGGTGTATCATCTATATAAAGAGGAGCTTGCGCTAATTTTCCAGAAGCAATATTAATATTCTTCCACTTTGACTTAGGCAATCTTCCACTTCTTGCTTCTGATTGGTCTATTTTTCCTTCTGACGCAAGAAGCCTAGTGCCTAATTGGTCACTTGACATCTCAAGACTAAAAATAGCTACAGGTGAATTATTTTCTATCGCAGCATTCCTAGCTATTGATAACGCTAAAGCTGTTTTACCCATAGCAGGCCTCCCTGCAATAATAATTAAATCACTTTTCTGAAATCCCGAAGTTACCTTGTCCAAATCAATTATACCTGATGGCACACCAATAACACCACCTGGATTTGCAGCAATTCCTTCCAATCTTTTTACTGTATCTGCTAATATTGGCTCAATATGTGAATAAATCTTAGTATCCTTCTGCTCGGTAAGGTTAAATATAGATTGCTCAGCTTGATCAAGAATAGATCCTACAGCATCTCCTGCATCAAACGCTTTCTTAGAAATCTGATGTGATGCAGAAATTAAGTCACGAAGAATTCCTTTTTCTTTAACTATTGAAGCATACATTTCAACATTTGCAGAAGTAGGGACTTTATCTACTAAGCCCGTTAAGTAATACAAACCTCCTACAGATTTTAATGATTTTGTCTTCTTTAACTCATCAGATACTGAAACAGTATCAATTGGATTGCTTTTAGATGATAAAGTAAGCATTGCATCAAAGATTTTTTTATGAGATTCTTTGTAGAAATAATGACTAGATCCTAATAAAGTTATTGCTCTATTAGTAGCATCTTCATCAATCATCATAGCACCAAGAACAGCTTCTTCTGCCTCTATAGCCTGTGGCTGTAAATTTATATCGCTATTTTTTTTATCTGCCATTTTTCTTTAAAATTATATTTATCCACATATTTTCAACACATCTAAATCACTTCTTTAATAGATTAGCAATGTTTTGTACATGTGACAAGATAATTTGTTATATAGTCCAATTTATGGGCGTTTTACCACTGTTCTTTAAATACTCATTAGCTTTAGAGAAATGTTTACATCCAATAAAGCCGTTATGTGCTGATAATGGAGAAGGATGTGGAGCAGAAAGAATGTGATGGTTATGCTCATCAATCATAGATGAAAATGATTGTGCCTGCTTTCCCCATAACATAAATACTACATTCTTTAACTCTTGATCTATAACCTTAATAATTGCTTTAGTAAATTTCTCCCAACCTAAGCCCTTATGAGAATTAGCCTGATTAGCTTCAACAGTTAATATCGTATTTAACAACAAGACTCCTTCATCTGCCCAAGGCTGTAAGTTACCAGTGCTTGGAATAGATATATTTAAGTCTGAATTCAATTCCTTATAAATGTTCATTAGGCTAGGAGGTATTTTAGTATCACTCTCTACACTAAAAGATAATCCATGTGCTTGACCAGGACCATGATATGGGTCTTGACCTATAATAACTACCTTAACCTTATCAAGCGGAGTAGAATCAAAGGCATTGAAGACTTTTTTAGGATTTGGGTATACTGTCTTCTCTTTATAAAGACCACGTATAGTGCTAGTTAAGGATTTCCAGTAATCTTTCGAGAATTCATTTTGCAGTGCATGATACCAAGTATCATCAATTGCTACGCTTTTTAGTGGTTTCGATTTATTTTGTAATTCTAAGAATATTTCTTTGCCAAACAATTCTTTATTTTGAGAAAGATATTGTTTTTTTACACTCAAATTACTTTTCAATTGATTCGTCT
>Ga0208764_10000101_pt1 | contig 45019 bp, 41 predicted proteins | sample ETNtaG_18_FD_185762 | JGI IMG/M metagenome (GOLD analysis project Ga0208764, IMG submission 185762) | Marine microbial and viral communities from oxygen minimum zone, Eastern Pacific Ocean - ETNP201302SV91 (SPAdes) (version 2) | ecosystem: Environmental > Aquatic > Marine > Oceanic ... | reverse complement strand
TCGATATCAGGGTGATCGACATCCAATATCACCATCTTCGCCGCTCTCCGTGTTTTCCCACCTGACTTAATTGTCCCAGCGCTGGCATCAGCTCCGCGCATGAAACTAACTGGCCCGCTGGGTGTTCCGCCACCAGTGATCATCTCTGAACTTCCGCGGACTCGGCTAAGGTTCACCCCCGCTCCGGAACCACCTTTGAATATCCTCCCTTCATCTACGTACCATTGAAGAATCGAATCCATCGTGTCATCCACTGAGAGGATAAAGCACGCTGAACTCTGTTGAGGAGTATCGGGGACACCGATATTAAACCAAACAGGTGAATTGAAAGAAGCGTATTGATGGACTAGCAGATACTTGAGTTCATCGACAAACACTTCTCGTTCATCAATGTTCGCGAAGTATCCATCCTCCTGTCCCCATTGGGAAATCTGATGAACGACACGATCGATTAGATCTTTAAGCGAAGATTCCCTTTCCGGTGTCTCAATTTCACCTCGGAAATACTTCTGAGCCACTATATTGCTGGCAGTGGCTGACCAGCGAGAGGGAAATTCTACATCCTTCTGCTGAAAGACGATTGAACCATCAGACCAGTTGACGATTCGAGCTTCTCGGCTTTCCCAGTCAATCCCTTCATATGGGCTAGAAACCCCTGAAGTCCTTCGCCTGCTAAACCCTATGGACGGGATTTGGCTTTCTTGATTCATAATTGACCTCTAGCGTTATCGCACATTGAACTAAAATTCTCCTTGATGAACACTGCTACGACCTGACCGCATCAAACGATTTGCATACCAGACAAACTAGGTAACTCTATATCCAGCACTCATTACAAACTACCTTGCCCTTCCTGTGGATTGCCATGGGAAGGATTGTGGATTTCTTTGTGGATTAATTACAAATTTTCCCCAATAGAAACGGATACCTTGGGAATATGGAAACTGATATTGACTCTCTACTGGAAACCTATATCTCCGACCTTCGAACAAATACTTCTAGCCCATGCTGGACAATGCTCAACATGATTTCGTCAAAGAATGGCCTAGCTACTCTAGACGGGAAATCCGGCCTCTTAGGTGGGCCTGCTGATAAGGCTTTATTCCGAACACTCCGAGGGATTGCAGATGTTATTTTAGTGGCTGCAGGAACGATAAGAACAGAGAATTATTCAGCACCGGTTATAACCGATAGGACATCCCAAATTCGCCGATCCCAGAGTCAGCTACCATTGCCAACAGTAGTTGCCCTAACAAATAGCTTAAATCTTGACCCTCAGTCACCTCTTTTCACAACCCCCCATTACCGGCCAGCGATCCTAACATCCACATCTGGCGTAAAACAGCAGGACAAAAATCACTTTCAGAACGCAGATATCATCGAAATGCCCGGAAGCAGCGTAAACCTTAGAGACGCTCTAGCTACCCTTGCCGAAGCCTATGGCCCCGTGATACTCGTTGAAGGAGGTCCGAGTTTAAACCAGCAAATGGTGAGCCTAGATCTATTCGACGAATTCTGTATAACTATTAGCCCCAAATACTCCTCAGATCAAAACTCACAGTTGGTAACAACAGCTGAAAGTTATGAGCCAGGAGAAGTAACGTTAGATCGGGAGCTAACAGTAGACGACTTTATTTTCCAAAGGCTTCTAAGAAATCGAAAGCCCTAACTAAAACCCTGTTTTTCTCAACCTCGCTTAATCCGTCGGTAGAGATTCAGGAATTAGCTGCTAAGGATTAACCGCTGCCCTATATAGAGGGAACTGCCACCATTTAGTGCCGCTAGGCGATCAATGGTGTCTCTAGGGTCGCCGTCATTATCGATAGCACTAGCAATCGACCACAGTGTGTCCCCAGGAGCAACGATATAGATTTCTCTGGGAGCGTTGCTGGTAAGGTCCGCCCCAACTTGTTTTTCTCCGACGCCTACGACAAGAGAGATGACTGTCCAAAATAGTGCTCCGACAAGAACTAAGGCAAGACCAGCAAACAGACGCCGACGAAAGTAAACACGGTTGTTCGGTAGAATTTCCTGAACCTGACGTGAGGAACTTCGGAGATCCTGCTCGAGAGGAAACCGAACTGCATCGGCTGAATCTAGCTCAGTAAGTATTGGATTAAATTGTAGGTTGTTATTCATATGAATATTCTCCCAACAGGGTGTGACAATTGTTCCAGTTGACATTTCGAGTATTTCCTTAATAGGTACTTGACTTCGAACAATTGTTCGACGAACATAGGTTCTACGAACATTTGTTCCTATACTGATAGTATACGAACATACGTTCGATTACAACCATGTAATTTAAAATACCCGAGAAATCCCTGTTATAAGGGAAATGAGGAGTCAAAATGCCTGAAAGTCCGCTGACGGAGCGTCAATCGCAAATATTAGAGTTCATAGACCAGGCAATCCGCGATAACGGCTATCCCCCAACGGTTCGCGAAATAGGACAGGCCGTTGGGCTCAATTCACCATCTACCGTTCACAATCACTTAAATACTCTTCAGGACCGCGGGTACCTCCGCCGTGACCCAACAAAAAATAGGGCAATTGAAGTCCATTGGGATGCTGGTTCCGGTGCTGTCATTGACCGACGGCCCGTCACACATGTCCCACTTGTTGGAGATGTTGCAGCAGGATCTGGAGTTCTCGCCGCTCAAAATGTTGAAGAGGTAATGCCGCTCCCCTCAGACCTTACCGGCGATGGGGAGCTATTTATGTTGAGAGTGCGTGGTGACTCCATGATTGAGGCCGGCATCTTTGACGGCGATTTCGTCGTCGCTAGACAACAATCGACAGCAAACCCAGGCGAAATTGTTGTTGCCGGAATCCCCGGTGAAGAAGCAACCGTAAAAACCTTCAATAAAGAAGGAAGCGACATTATTCTTGAGCCCGCAAATGCAACAATGTCTCCGATGAAATTCATGGCAGATTCACATCCGGACGAACAAGTTCAAATTTTTGGGAAAGTAGTCACGGTACTGAGGAAAATCTAGAGACCGTTTTCTATCAAGCTCTTGAGAACCAGATAACAAGAATCAATAGCTGGCTTGGTTACTCTTTCGTCTTGCATGTGCGCAAGAGTCGCATCACCAGGTCCGAAATTCGCAGCTGGAATTCCTCGCTGATCAAAAAAAGCAACATCAGTCCAACCGAGTTTTGCCTGTACTTGAAGGTCATGTTTCCCAATCATTGAAGCCAACATTGAATTCGAAAGTCCAGGTTTTGCTGGAGGGGCCGAATCCACGAGGATAAGTTGGTCTTCTGGGGTAAGAATAGGCAGAAAGAGTCCTCGTATGAAGTCTTCAGCCTCTTCAAGGTCTCTGTCAGGAGCCACTCTATGGTTAATAGTGAGAGCGACAGTGTCTGGGACTACGTTTCCAGCAACTCCACCTTCAATCCGGACAGCTTGAAGGGCTTCACGATATTCACAGCCTTCAACCACAGGTCTTCTTTCTTTGTATTCATTAAGCACTGTAAGTACTTTGTCTAACCGGTGAATAGCATTGTTGCCCATCCATGGCCTAGCAGTATGAGCTCGCTCTCCCTTTAGTTCAAGAACAAACCGCATCGTGCCTTGACACCCCGCCTCGACTGTTCCAGAAGTAGGTTCTCCCAAAAGAGCCAGGTCGGCATCGAGCAAGTTCGGGTTGGAGCTATCTATTTCTTTTAAGCCACTGTGTTCAGCTGCGACTTCTTCCCGTGCATAAAAAAGGTAAGTCATATCAAAACTCGGGTCAGGCACTGATTCTGCTAGAGAGAGCATAACCGCCAACCCTCCTTTCATATCTGCAGCTCCGAGACCCCATAAGGTGTCTCCTTCTAAGTGAGGTTCAGAATTATTGTTCGCTGGGACAGTATCAGTGTGGCCACCCAACAACAGCCTATGACTCTTTCCCATCTCAGTTTTAGATATTAAGTTGTCCCCTATTCGGGAAGTTTCTAACCAAGGGATCTTGTCTAATCGTTCTTGGAGAAAGTCGACGATTGCGGCTTCTTCGAAACTTACTGAAGGGATTGCAACTAATGTCGAAGTTAGTTCAAATGGATTCGGTTTAGTCACAATTTTTCCTAGCTCTATGCTCTACAGCTAAGTTTTGTCTTTGATTCGCAAAGGTTCAAGGCATTTAAGGAAATCTTTTGTTTAATTGGCGCTGAACGAGGTTTTATCCAGGCAGTCTATTAGTAATTAACTCAAGCGTTTCAAGCGTCTGGACTGCGGCGACACGGATATGGTTTGGGGAGCCGAAGAAAGTTCCTGGTGCCACTATCACACCGATCTCAGAAGCTAGGCGATCTACCAAATCCCATGAACCATCTGGTTCGCTCTCAACCCAAAGGTAGAAAGCCCCTTGCGGAAACTCCGTCTTAATGTTCAATGAATCAAAACATGATCGAAGAAAATCTAGACGTTCCCGATACCTCTGCTTTTGTTCTTCAACATGTTGATCATCAGAATATGCTGCTGACGCTGCAGCTTGCACTGGGCCAGGAATCATTTTTCCAGAATGTTTCCTAATCTCTTTCAGCCAAAAAACCAAATCTTCGTCACCGGCGTAAAATCCTGCTCGTACCCCAGCGAGGTTAGATCTCTTCGACAACGAATGAACAGCCACAACCCCTGATAGGTCTTTACTTAATATAGTTTGCGGAGTTTGACCCCAAACGAATTCCGCGTAACATTCATCGCTGAAGACCGGAATACTATGAGAGCGGCCCCAATTAGCGATGCTCTCTAAGTCTCCTACGGCCCCTGTCGGGTTGCTCGGATAGTTAACCCATAACATTAGTGCCCTATTAATGTCACTTTGCTCCAGTTCTTGGAGCAACAGTTGTCCATCATCATCAATTCTGACAGGAACTGCCCTACATCCAGAGAGTTCAGCTCCCATTGCATACGAAGGGTAACTAACTTCTGGGTACAAGACCGTATCTTTTTCAGGGTTGCGAAGACGGAGGAAGTGGGGAGTCGAAACCACAAATTCTTTCGTTCCGATGCAAGCAGCAATATTATTCTCAATTTTCAGATCCACATCGAAGCGTCGCTTTACCCACTTTCGACAACTCTCTCGAAATTCTTCAGATCCCACGGAAGATGGGTAGCCTCTCTCGCTATCAGATTCAGCTAGGGCATGAACGGCCTGAATCGGAGGAGGGTCACACGGGGTGCCTACCGATAGATCAACTACCCCTCCAGAGTGTTGGGCGGCAATTCGTCGGTAAGGGTCGAGTAAATCGTAAGGATATGGAGGAAGTTCAAATGACATTCATTTCTCCTTCTTCTTCTACCAGAAATGGTGCGAGGCGAGATCTTGAGAGCGAGTCGAGGCGTGCTTGAACTACTATGTTCTCTTCTGTTACACGTTCCACAATGACCTGCCCCTCTCGATGCACCTGAGCTAGAATTTCCCCTCTATCAAATGGAATCTCTAATTCGACTACATCCCAAACAGCTCGCAATTGATCTGATACGGCCGATAGAAGCTTGTCGATCCCTGCACCAGTGTATGAGGATATCGCAACCGAATCAGGGTGAAGCATGAGCAATTCGGAAGGGTCAAACTTATCTGACTTGTTAAACACAAGAATTTCTTGAACTTCTCCTGCGCCAATTTCTTTGAGGACACTTCGAACAGCTTTTATTTGGGTATCAGGTGACGCATGACTGCAGTCAACAACATGAAGAAGAAGGTCAGCTTCTATGACCACATCCAAAGTAGTTTTGAATGCTTCAACCAACTGATGAGGAAGTTTTTGGACAAAACCGACCGTGTCAGTGACAAATATTGATTCCCCCCCAGGAAGTTGAATACGGCGCGTCAATGGATCCAAAGTCGCAAAAAGCCGATCTGCTACAACAGCATCTGAGTCAGCAAGAAGATTTAGAAGAGTGGACTTTCCCGCATTGGTGTAACCCACTATTGCGATCGATTGGTTGTGAGAATTTCGGCGTCTCTTAGATTGGTTTTTCCTATGTGCCCCAACCTCTCTTAGTTGGCGCTGCAACTTATGCACACGACGAACTAATCTCCTTCGGTCAACTTCAAGTTTGGTTTCACCCGGACCGCGCGTTCCTATCCCACCTGCTTGTTGGCTGTAATTACCGCCTTGTCCTTTAAGGCGAGGAAGTCTGTACTGCAACTGGGCTAACTCTACCTGCGCCTTCCCTTCAGGAGTGCTGGCATTTTGAGCGAAAATATCAAGTATCACAGCTGTCCTGTCTATAGCTGAGCGGTGAAATATTTTCTCAAGATTGAACTGCTGACCCGGGGTGAGCTCATCATTGAACACAACGGTATCAACGTCCATAGATTCAGCCATATCGAAAATTTCTCTTGCTTTGCCCTTGCCGATATAAGTTGCAGGGTCTGGGAAAGGTCTTTTTTGGATCACAATCTCGACTACATCTGCCCCTGCTGTGTCGATAAGACGACATAGCTCATCTAATTCAACGCTGACTGAGTCTTCCTTCTTTCCTTCGCTCACAAACCCGACAGCAATTATTCTCTCTCGGAAAGATCTATCGATGAGGCCACGTTCTTCACCTCCAAGGTCTCCAAAGCCTCCGCGATGTGATTCGCTTCCAGCTTTAGTAGCTTTATTGCCCATTCGTTGGAACCTCAAATTCGGCAATTCGTATAGATTTTCCTGTTAAGAGAATTTTCTCATTCATTAGTTGAATCTGAGCCGCCCCCCCTGGCATTAGGGCCTCTACTACTTCATCAACTAAACCCCATTTATTAGCGACATACGCACACGCAGATGCTCCGGTTCCACAAGCCAAAGTTACTCCAGCGCCACGTTCCCAAGTCAGCATTGAAAACTGGGTTTTATTTCGGGCTTTGAGAAAGTGGACGTTTATTCCCACAGGCTCCCACAAAGATTCAATATGTGATCCTGCAGCAGCTACATCTACCCCTTTTAACGTTTCGAGTTCTATGACCACATGAGGGTTTCCTATATCAGCAGTAGCGGCTCGAATTATCTCTATAGATTCATGGTGTAAGAAATCAAGCAATGGGAGTTCCGGTCCATCGCGCACCGATCCCATATCAACACTAATTTCAACTTCATCTCCTTCGGTGCTACCTAATGTGACAGTACGAACTCCTGAACCTGTCAAAATCTGTAAGGATTTCTTATCCCCATAGTGTGAAAAGATTTCTTGAGCGAGACATCTAATACCATTACCGGAAATTTCTGCTGGGCTTCCATCGGCGTTAAATAGCGTCATGTGGATGTCGATACCGTCCGAACTAGAGGGAGTCCCAAAAATTAGACCATCCGCATCGAAACCAGTTTTGGGGTCGCATACTAGAACTGCTAATTCACTACCGTTAGTCGGGATGTCGTTTTCTATAGCTACAAGAAATTTATTTCCGAGCCCTTCATACTTAATTAGGCGCATCTCGCCATTCTTTCACAAGAGTAGGGACTAGCTCTAATGGGTTTCTGGTAATATCGAACCAACGAATCCGAGGATCTCTTCGAAACCACCGTTCTTGCCTTCTAGCGAATTTCTTTGTTTGCCGTTTTGCAATGTCGATGGCTTCCTCCAAGCTGGTTTTCCCATCCAAATAGTCTATGAATTGACGGTAGCCCAGAGCCTGGCGTGCTGTACGTGACAATTGATCGGAGTTTGTGGTTAAGCGACGGACCTCCTCAAGGAACCCCTGCTCCATCTGTTGATTAAATCTCTTCTCTATTCGCTGATTAATTACCTCTCTATCCCACCTGGGACCTACCATTTGAAACCTTGTAGCCTCGTATTGCTGCATCCCAGGGCCGTAACTTGAAAATTTTCTACCGCTACCGAGTGTTACCTCTAAAGCCCGAAGGATTCTTCTCCTGTTCGTTTCCTCCATCCGACCTGCCGCAATTGGGTCAAGCTTTAAAAGAAGTTTATGCAACTTAGTGGTATCAACTTCACTGTTTAGCTCTTCCCCTACTGCAGGGTATTGCTTGGGGATTTCGAAATTGTCTATTACCGCGCGCAGATGCAGTCCTGTTCCTCCAACAAGAAGAGGAACAGCCCCTCTCTCTTCAATCTCTGCAATTGCCCTTACAGCTTGGATTTGGAATTCACTTAAAGAAAAGTCAACGGTAGGCTCTACGATATCTATCAGGTGATGGCGGACTTGAAACCTTTCTGATTCTGTTGGCTTTGCAGTTCCTATATCCATTCCTCGGTAAACCTGCATCGAGTCGATAGAAACAATTTCAATATTTGGTATCTCCCCAGCTAAAGCCATAGCGATCGAAGATTTCCCTGATGCGGTTGTTCCTACTATGGAGAGGATTGGCGAATCAGACACTAATTTCACACAGAAACCACAGGTATTCGAGTTTTCCTCTTTGGCACCTCTAGTACTTCCTCTAACCGTCCTTGGAGGTAGTTAGGTGAAGCAGTCATAATTTCAACTGTTGCTATAGAGCCAATAGGTAATTTATTCGGACTGTCGAAATGAACCCGCTTATTTTGCCTAGTTCTTCCAGTGATTACATCAGGGTTTTTCTTGCTTGGCCCTTCAACTACTATTTCTTCGATTCTTCCTAAACGACTCTCATGTTTCCGGAGTGCTGAACGGAGAATCACAGACCGTAACCGTTCATACCGTTGTCCGACAACTGTAGGGTCACAAAAACTCTCTGTCATTTCTGCAGCTTCCGTTCCGGGTCTCGGAGAGAAAATAAACGTGTATGCACCATCAAATTCTGCATCAGCGGCTAGAGCCAGAGTTTCTTCAAAGTCTTTTTCTGTTTCGCCAGGAAAACCCACAATGATATCGGTGGTAACTGCTAAGTCTGGGACTAGTCTTCGGGCTTCATCAAGTCTTTCCATGTACTTTGATTTGTTGTAGCCCCGATGCATCGCTGCAAGGATCCGGTCGCTTCCTGATTGCAAAGGGAAGTGAAGATGTTCACAAACTGCGGTTGTATCTGCCATCGCCTCAATAACTTCCCGACGAAGGTCCTTAGGGTGTGGGCTAGTGAATCTTACGCGACGAACTCCATCCAATGAACCGATAGCCCGAAGTAAGTCGGGGAAGAGAGTCCGGGCACGGCGCCTATCGTCTTGCAGCCATTTGGCACCAGCTAAGTATTTATCCTCGGAGTCAGGGAGAGATACCCGAAGTTGAGTTGTTAGATCCCTTCCATAACTATTTACATTCTGGCCTAAAAGGGTAATTTCTATGACCCCTTCAGAGACTATACGTTTAGCTTCATCAAGGAGATCTCCAAATGGTCGACTGACTTCAGCTCCTCGTACTTGAGGGACTATGCAGAATGCGCAGGAATTATCACAGCCGCTTTGAATTGTCATCCAAGCAGAATGCTCAAATTCTCGACGGGCAGGGAAAGCACCGTTAAATGAATCATAAGGGTCTGTTTCTTCTTGACTGACAATTTCCACTACCGGGCCTTCACTTCTGCTTATGCGCAATAGCTCAGCTACACGGTTAAGGTTGTGGGTACCGAAGACAACATCAACATGTTTAGCTCTATCACGAATTAATTCTTGATCTTTTTGAGCTAGACAGCCCCCAACAAGAATCTTCAGCTCTGGATTCTCTTCCTTGAGGTGCTTCAAGTTTCCTAAATGGCCATAGAACTTATTATCGGCATTTTCGCGTATACAGCATGTGTTTAAGACAATTACATCGGCATCATCGAGCTCTTCTGTCCTTTTCAATCCAGAGCTCTCAAGAATTCCAGAGATACGTTCAGAGTCATGTTCATTCATCTGACAGCCGAAAGTTTGAATTATGTAACGATCATTCACCCTTATAGGTTAGAGGGAATCATTTCAGCTAGCACCAATATTCATACCGATTCACTAATCTTCAATTGAAATTGGTTCATCATCAGCTTCCGTGAATTGCTCCGCATCTTCTTCTGGATGCACGACTCCCCAAATACGATTTTCGATTTCCATCATAATTTCCGGGTTTTCACTTAAGAAAATTTTTGCTTTTTCACGTCCTTGACCAAGCTGTTCACCTTCATAGGTGTACCAAGCTCCAGATTTTTTCACTATGTCCATATCAACACCCGTATCAAGAAGCGAACCTTCACGACTAATGCCTTTCCCGTACATGATGTCAAATTCTGCCTGTCGAAATGGCGGAGCACATTTATTTTTAACTACCTTTACCCTGGTCCGGTTACCTACTATCTCGACTCCCGATTTCAGAGACTCTATTCGCCGGATATCTAACCGGACTGAAGAATAGAATTTGAGGGCACGACCACCTGGAGTTGTCTCAGGAGATCCGAACATCACACCGATTTTCTCGCGGAGTTGATTAATGAAGATACAAATAGTCTTAGTTTTGTTCAAGTTACCTGTTAATTTTCGAAGGGCTTGCGACATAAGGCGCGCTTGCAAACCTACATGGCTTTGCCCCATTTCCCCTTCTAACTCAACACGCGGGGTGAGGGCTGCAACTGAATCAATAACTATGACATCGATAGCGCCTGAACGAACGAGCGTGTCAACAATTTCAAGTGCCTGTTCACCATTATCAGGCTGCGAGATCAACAACTCATCTACATCAACACCGATAGCCCTTGCATACACAGGATCCATAGCGTGCTCTGCGTCAATGTATGCACATATTCCTCCATTGCGTTGTGCCTCAGCCACCACATGTGTTGCCAAAGTTGATTTCCCTGAGGATTCAGGTCCGTAAATTTCCGTTACGCGACCCCGAGGTAATCCACCAACGCCGAGAGCCAAATCAAGAGCTAGAGCTCCTGTAGGCACTGACTCGATCTGCATAGTGGCCTTTTCGCCCATTTTCATTACAGCTCCTTCACCAAATTGTTTTTCAATTTGGCTTAAAGCCATATCAAGTGCTTTATCTGATTCCATACTTACCTCTTATCTAGTGGGGGTTAAAAGTGACTTTCTAATTGAACGTATATTCACCATAAATCTCTGGTGTGACATTATTTGTTGCGAATAACATTAGTGTAACTACGAACATTTGTTCGGTCAAGTATTTCAGCAAAATAAGGCCATAAATAACCTAAAAAACAAATGCGAAGTAATCTAGAGAGAGAACGGAGGACACATGGAAACCCCCAATGAACCTAACGAAGAACTTAAAAAACGCCTCAGCAGTGATCAATATTATGTCACTCAGGAGGCTGGAACGGAACCTGCCTTTACTGGGTGCTACTGGGACACAAAAGAGGAGGGCATCTACCATTGTGTTGTTTGCGATACAGAGCTCTTCTCAAGCGAAACGAAATACGATTCCGGAACAGGATGGCCCAGCTTCTATGGAGCAACTACGTCTGCCAAAGTTCGCAGAGTAGAGGATCATTCACATGGGATGATTAGGACAGAGGCGGTTTGCTCTGCATGCGGAGCCCACCTCGGACATATCTTCAATGACGGCCCCCCACCAACAGGCGAACGCTTTTGCATGAACTCAGCTTCTCTTCGCCTGCAACCAAAAACAGATAGCTGAATACTTAGTGTTTCCCATACGCCTTAAATCCTTCGCTATTTTCGTCACCCTGCTTGCATTGCCTTTTCAGGCTTGCACTGATGACAACCCAAAAACTTCTTCACCAACCGCAGAAAACTCACAAGAACCAGAACAAGCATCTCAGGGAAACACGAGCGTAACTAAACAGGCACGGTTCATCACAGAAGACGGCGAGGAAATTTCAGGACTGGTATACGGTCAAGGAGATATCGGAATTGTTCTTGCACATATGCGCGGCCGCGGACAGTCATCTTGGTCTAACTTCGGAAAGATAGCAAGTGAGTCCGGCTACGTGGCCCTCACATTTGATTTCCGTGGATATGGAGACTCCACTGGAACGAAGGATAGGCGAATGGACCGAGACCTTGAGGCAGCGGTTAGGTATATGTTCTTTGTTGAGAATGTGAGGAAAGTTGTCATTATTGGAGCCTCAATGGGTGGCACCGCCGCAATTACCATTGCAGATGAATACAACGTAGCTGCAGTAGCTGCACTTTCTCCGTCGACCTCATATGGGAGAATAGATGCACTTGAAGCTGCATCTACGATGAAAACCCCACTACTTCTGGTCGTCGCAGAGAACGATCCACCTTTTAACGGGTACGCTAGCAGTCTGTTAGCTGCTGCTTCGACAACTAGATATCTAGAACTGACAGGAAGTCAACATGGAACAAACCTCTTCGCAGAACATGATATTGACTTAACAGAACAGCTTCTGGCTTTCGTTTATGCACAAACGCGTTAGGCTTCCTTCTTTAATCGAAGTCGAAGTCCGTTAAGAATAGTGATCGTTGTAAATTGCCTTATTCTTTCTCGGTCAAAGGGCCATTTAACAGAAAATGACTGAACATCCCCCCCAACTGATGTAGCCATCCAAACCCGACCTACCTCTTCTTCGAGTGGCTCTGGGCCAGCTTCCCCTGTTACAGCAAGACCGATATCTGCATTCAAGGCTTTACATACCCCTACCGCCATTGATTCGGCAGCAGCTTGAGAGACGCTGGGAACATCAGGGACTCCCAAAATAGTACGTTTTACTTCAGAGGAATATGCAACAACTGAACCTTTAAAGACATCACTGGAACCTGAGATTGACGTCAACCGACTGCCAATTAAACCCCCTGTCAAAGACTCAGCCACCCCCAAAGTGAGCCCTTTGTCTCGGCATAGCCCCAGAACTACTTCTTCAATTGTCTGATCATCGTAAGAGAATATGACCTCATCGCCAAGTATGGAAGATACTATTTTTGCTTCCGAGTTAAGAATCTCCTCAACTTCTGATCTCGACTCCCCTTTTGCCGTAAGCCGCACTTTAAGACCTTCAATCCCACTTGCTAAAAATGCAATGGTTGCACCGCCCTCTTCATCTAATCTTTCAATTTCATCAGACAATTTTTCCGCTAAGCCAGACTCTGAATCACCCCAGGTCCTTAAGGTCTTCGAAACGATTATGCTGCTAATACCTGCCTTTTCTCTCATGTCTGGCAAAATATCCTCAAGCACCATCTGTTTCATCTCCCATGGGACACCCGGAACGGCATAAAGCGTCTTGCCATTGATAGCTGCTTTAAGCCCTGGTGCTGTTCCAGGCATTACTGACAATGTTTCAGCCCCTACTGGAACCTGCGCTTGTCTGAGATTATTTAGTGGCATCTGGCGTCCCCTGTTCCCAAAAATTGCTGAGATTCGTTCAATAAGCTGTTCGTCTTCAACAAGGTCAACTCCCATAACTTCAGCAATGACGTCCCGAGTCAAGTCATCTTGAGTCGGCCCGAGACCACCGCATACAATCACGAAATCTGAACGCCCTAATGCTTGTTCTAGAACTTGTTTAATTCGCTCTGGATTATCTCCAACTTTTGTTTGGTAGTAACTCTCTACACCGTTTAGGGCTAGTTGTTCTCCGATCCATGAGGAGTTCGTATCGACTATTTGCCCTAGTAAAAGTTCAGTCCCGACAGCAACCACTTCACAACTAAATCGTTCCATGGCTCGACTTTATACTAGACAACCAATCACCACATCATCTAGGGCAATGAACTTCCAGTAGCTGAAGTTCGATAACCCGACCAAACATACTGCCAACCTGTAATTAACGTCATTACTACAGCTGCCCAAAGTAAAAGTGTGACTAGCCAGTCAACGTTTTCAAAAGTTGGCATGACTGCAACCATGAGTGTCACGCCCTGAAAAAAAGTCTTCCACTTGGCGAGTTCTGTTGCTGGAATGACCACAGATTTTCTAGCTAACCAAAACCTGTAAATAGAGATCCAAAGCTCTCTAAAAACAATAAGAAATACTGGAAGCCAGTGAAAGCGACCAACCGACAAAAGCGAAAACATACAGCCAAGAACGACGACTTTGTCAGCTAGTGGGTCAAGGAAAGCTCCAGCCTTTGTCACGCTATCAGTAGCTCGCGCGAGCCGACCATCAACTGCATCGCTTACCCCGAAGATGCCTCCAAGGATAAAGGCTGCCCATGATGTCCCCCCGTTATTGTCAGCATTAAGAATCATTATAAATAGGATTGGGGAAGCGATAATCCTGGCAATTGTGATCAGATTAGCCGGAGTAATTAAACCTGCTGCAGAATACCCGGCTTGATTTTCAGCCATCTTCCCTCCAGTGGTCAGGTTTACGAACTTCCGCTTTGAGGTCCACTCCTAGAGCTTCCCGTATGGTAACTGTTTCAAAGTTTCCAACTTTCAGAGTATCTGGAACATAGATAACACCATCAATTTCAGGGGCTTCATGATGACTTCGGCCTATCCCCTCCCTCTCGATGAGCACTGTGACGTCCTCCCCTATTTGGGAGTCTCGTTTCTTTTCCGTGATGCCATCTTGAAGGTCACCTATTTCTCTCAAACGTTCCATGACTAGAGTTTCTGGGACCTCTCCACCAAGAGTTTCCGCGTATGTTCCGACCTCTTTCGAATACGGGAAAAACCCACACCAATCGATTTCGTTTTCTTCGAGGAAACGCATTAGTTGATCGTGATCATTTTCGGTTTCACCAGGGTAGCCAACTATGAAATTTGTCCTGAAAGTCGCATCAGGCCTGAGTTTTCTTATCCGACGAATAATCCCTGTGAATTTTTCCTCATCTCCCCACCTGCGCATATTTCGAAGAAGAGGTCCTGAGACATGTTGAAGGCTTAAATCAAAATATGGAACTGGGCTATTTGCAATGACTTCAAGAAGCTCACCGCTAAGACTTGAAGGATATAGGTATAGAAGGCGGACCCAGGGAACGACCTCACTTATCTGATTTACAAGATCTACAATCCCTTCAGAGCTCTCACGTCGATCCCTAGCCCAAGAGGCTAAATCTTGAGCTACCAGAACAACCTCTTGCACTTCAAGGGATAAGACTTCTTCTCGTATATCCGAGATTGATCTGGATCGTTGCGGCCCTCGAAAAGAAGGAATGGCACAAAATCCGCAAATTCTATCGCACCCTTCAGCGACCTTTACATAACCCCATGGCTCTTCTCGTTTGGGTCGGGGTAAATTAAGCAGGTCAAATTTCGGAATATCTGGTTTAGAGGAAATACTTACTGGGACACCAAAACCAGCAATCGCATCAACATCGTCTTTCAACGTAGGCGCAATTTCATCCCCGTACCTTTCGGCTAAACACCCAGTAACCACAAGTTGCACGTCCTCTGAACGCATCTGACTATATTCAAAAACTGTAGCAATGCTTTCTTCTCTTGCCTGTTCTACGAATGAGCAAGTATTTACAACTATCAGGTTTGCATCTGAAGGCGTTTCTGCGGCACTCATACCATCGAGAAGGAGAGTCCCAGCTATTTTTTCACTATCGACCTTGTTTTTGGGGCATCCTAAAGTCTCAATCCAAAAGCTTTTCTTCACTCCTTAAGCGTACCCTCCTAGGGCTTCGATGCAGATAATAGGTTGACCCTAAAGCCAGATAATGCCTTAAGAACCAACCAAGATCATCCAGACGACATAAGCGATAATAAGAATTCCTGCTTCAGTTCGTAATATTTTTCTGCCGGAAAGAATAAAGATGGCGCTTAAAGCCACAGTAGCAAGAGTGAGAGTAACTCCCAGGGTGCTAATGATGGTTCCGTCTTTACTCTCTCCGGGAGCGATAAGTCCCATAAAGCCACCTATACCAAATCCGTTAAAAACATTCGACCCGAGAACTGTGCCAATAATAAGACCATGTTTCCCCTTCTTAGCTGCGACAGTGGATGCTACTAGTTCTGGGAGAGACGTCCCCACTGCGATTAAACTGATACCGATGAATCCACTTTTTACTCCCCATCTTTCTGCTAGATCTATCGCTCCTTCGGTCACAGCATAGGAAGCAGCGACTACTGCGATCAGCGAAACGGAGAGCTTCGCTATTTCTTTCTTGAGGTCGTATCTTCCTTCCGTTGGGGGCTGATTCTCTTTAGATGTTGGCAGTAGGTCCCCTTGAACCCCCGCTCCCCATTTGAATATTAGCGACAAGGAAAGCACCAGAAGGAGCATCATAACCCCTCCTTCCCATCTGCTTATCCCTCCACGAATAAAGAAGAGAAATCCAACAGTTGAGAGTAAAGAAAGCGGGAGGTAGAGGCTTTGGCCCCGAGTGGTTATAGGAACTCGGCTTATTAGAACCGCTCCCCCTAGAACTAGTGAAAGGTTTGCCACCATTGAACCAACTACATTCCCGGTAGCCAAGTCCACATCGTCTCGAACTGCTGAAGCTAAAGAGACTGCTAGTTCTGGCAAACTAGTCCCAAATCCCACGACAATTGCACCTACTACTGCTAATGAAACTCCCAAATGCAGAGCAAGGCCGCTAGAGGATTCAACCAGCACGCTAGCGCTATAGACCAATACAGCGATGCCGAGGAAGACAAGCACTAAGGAAAGGATCATGGTTCTATAAGTTACCTTTTGAGGTCACGCTTCGGTATTCTCAGCAAGTTGTTCTTGAGTAACCAAAACTTCACGCGGTTTTGAACCCTCACTAGGGCCAACAATCCCTCGATCTTCCAGCATGTCCATGATTCTTCCAGCCCGCGCAAACCCCACTCGCAATTTCCTCTGCAGCATAGAAGTTGATCCCATCTGCGAGTCAACTACTAGGTCTATGGCTTTAATCAGAAGTTCGTCATCTTCCGCGTCACCTGTTCCACCTCCTGGGACTCCGCTAGCAGTAATTGTGACTTGCTCTTCAGTGATTGAGGATCCTTCAGCCGCTTCTGGGTCGATCTGGTCTTTCTTTAGCCGCTCGACTTGTTTACGCCAACCGCCTACGACTCGTCGTACCTCATCTTCACTTACCCATGCTCCCTGAATTCTTTGGGGTGACGATGATTTAGGATCGAGCAAGAGCATATCCCCTTGACCAACTAGTCGTTCAGCCCCACCTTGGTCGAGGATAACTCTGCTATCAGTTAAGCTCGAAACTGCAAAAGCGATTCGGGCAGGAATATTCGCTTTTATCACTCCAGTAATCACATTCGTTGAAGGTCGTTGTGTGGCGATTACCAAGTGGATCCCAACAGCCCGAGCTTTCTGGGCTATACGACAAATAGAATCTTCAACATCTCTCGGAGCCACCATCATAAGGTCAGAAAGCTCATCAACTACGACAAGGATATAGGGAAGGCGATCATAGGTTTTCGGTGTGCCATCAGGATTAACTGCACTGGGGGGAGGTTCAATAGTTCCTTTATCGTAGGCGGCGTTGTATCCTCCAATATCGCGGAATCGAACTTCCGATAAAAGCTCGTACCTGCGGTCCATCTCCCGGCATGCCCATTGCAGAGCGTTAGCCGCTTTTTTAGGATCAATTACTGGCTGGGTGAGAAGATGAGGGACTTTTTCGTATTGAGTCATCTCAACCATCTTTGGATCGATAAGAATCATCCGAACTGTTTCAGGTGTTGAACGCATCAATACAGATGTCACTATGCTATTTATGCATGAGCTTTTCCCTGCGCCCGTTGCCCCAGCTAGAAGAATGTGAGGCATCGCTGACAAGTTCATAAGCATAGATTGGCCGTTAATGTCCCTTCCGACTGCCACTTCTAATGGATGGGTTGCTTTTCTAGCTTCAGGGGCGCTCAGAATATCGCCTAAAGCAACAACTTGCCTCTCATTATTCGGGACTTCGACCCCTATAGCTTGCCGTCCCGGTATAGGAGCTAGAATTCTGACATCAGCTGATGCCATAGCATACGCAATATCTTTGTTTAACGCTGTGACTTTCGAGACCTTGACGCCGGGCGCTAGTTCTAATTCATACCTAGTAACAGTAGGCCCGACTACCATCCCTACCAGTCTTGTCTCAACCCCATGTGTCGCTAAAGCCCGTTCAAGTACACGCCCTCTCTCTTCCACAAGAGCTTCGTTAATGTCTCTTGTGGTTGAGCGGTCAAGAACCTTAATCGAAGGCAACTTCCATGGTGACCCCTTAGACCCAGGCCCAAGCTCTATCTCGAGCTGTTCACCTGTTTCTAGAGCTGATGCTTTCTTAAACCCTTTACTTTCTCTTGAAGGCTCCTTGTGTTCAGCTTCTGAAGAAGAACTAGTCTCCTCCTTTTCTTCATTACGAAGTGCATCTCCAGCTCCTTCTGCGGATCCGGGAAGCGTCTCAACACTTGTGTCTACGAGGCTACGAGATTCACCATCAATCTGAATATGGGGCTGGCTAACTTCCTCTCGGAAACTTCCGATCTCTTCTCTGCTTTCTCCCAAAGCAAGCCGGATCGATTTTAATACGATTCTTCCAATCGCCTTCAAAGACCGCCAAATCTTTCCCCCTGCCTCTCGGAATGTCAACCCAGTAGCAACTATTAGCCCGAATAGGCCTATAGCTACCAGCACTAACGATGCAGCTAGCTGCTCAAAGGCTGCACGAAGTGGAGTACCGGTCAAGTAGCCAAGTACTCCTCCCCTTTTTTTCAATTCGGCATAATCTGATAGCCCGTAGTTCGCCGCATTGTCATAGAAATGCGCCAACCCGCAAATCGAAGCAAAAATAAACAAACCCCCAACTAGTATCCTTGCCGGCAACGCTGAATCATCGGCCATTTCAGATTCATTGTCTGGCGAATAAAAGGAAAGCGCCAAACCCGCAACTATTAACGAAACCGGCGCAGCGTAACCGACAGATCCAAAACAGGAGAGGAAAACCCAAGGGCCCAGTATCTTCCCCACAATTCCAGCAAGGTCAAAGTACAAGCCAAGAGTAGCAAGGAGGCCAAGCACTAGAAACGCTAGACCTAGTATGTCTGATTTATGACCAGAAAAGGCTTTTTTTGCCGTGCTATTCAGCCCTTTTAGCAAAGGCGCCGTAGGGGCTTTGGCGGATGATTTCGTATTCTTGGGTGGGGCTTTTTTCATTGCTTCTGACTCTCTGCCAACTTTTGATCCTTAGCGCTGAGAATGTTTTCGGTTTCGACAATATTTAAACGGTAGCACTAACTATAGGACATTTCGGGCTATCCCATCAGCAACCTAACTGAAGCCCGATATAGAAAGTAGGATTACAATTTTCGAACAATCGGCACGATCATTGGCCGGCGTCCTGTCAGATTATTTACGAGACTTCCAGTAATCCGTCGCACTCTTTGCTCCAGATATTCATCGGTTGCATCCTTTTGGAGAAGTGCTTTTTGAATTCCTTCTTTGATTGCACGCGCAATTTCTTCTTCCAAATCCTGTGCAATGTGGACATTGACCCATCCTTTGCTGGTGACTTTCGGGTCTCCAAGAATTACATTCTCTTCATTGTCAATTTCCACCGATGCAACTACAAATCCTTCGTTTCCTAGAATCCTTCTCTCGGAGAAAACTTGATGCTCATGTTCGAGAATTTTGCCCTGTACGAATGGGTAACCGCCTGAAGTGACTTTCTCTACAAGCACCAGGCCATCGTCGCTTAGCTCGATCTGGTCACCATCTGTGGCAAGATAGACTTTTTCAGGAGGTAACCCTATTTCAACAGCTAGATCTTTGTGCGCTACCAAGTGTCGGTATTCTCCGTGGACCGGCACAAACCACTCAGCATTAGCTGCTTGATGAAGAGCTCGAAGCTCTTCCTGGTTCCCATGCCCAGAAGTATGCAACCCTAGATGATCAGCATGTAATACGGTTGCCCCGCGTTTCATAAGATTATTTATCATTCTCCCCACGCGGTCTTCATTGCCAGGAATGGACCTTGACGAAAGAATCACTGCATCCTGATCACCTATAGTAATCCAGCGACTTTCTCCAGCTGATGCCATAGCTAAAGCAGAACGCGGCTCGGCTTGTGTACCTGTGCTGATTACGCATATTTGATCTGGTGAATAATCTTGGATGCTTTCAATGTCTATAAGGTGCTCTTCCATGATGTCTAGAATCCCCAACTGGCGGGCCAAAGTAACATTCTTTTTCATTGACAGCCCTAGAGTGGAAATTTTCCGTCCTGCCGCCACCGCCGTCTGTGCAATTTGTTGGACTCTATGGATATGGCTCGCAAAGCATGCTGTAACAATCCGTTTTTCCTCATTGGATTTAAATACTTTCTCTAGTGAAACCCCAATATCAGACTCTGAAATAGTACTCCCCGGCACATCAGAATTCGTTGAGTCGCAAAGCAAAAGTCGAATCCCAGGATTTTTAGAAAGCTCAGCGATTCGATCTAAGTCAGTTAACCGCCCATCAACTGGTTCAAGGTCTAGTTTGAAATCGCTTGAGTGGACGATTAATCCTTGCGGGGTTTGTATCGCAGAAATTAATCCTGAAGGAACAGAATGGGTCACTGGTAAAAACTCGCAAGCAAACTGCCCAATTGGAACTTTATCGCCATCGCTGACTTCGATTAGGTCGCAGTTGTTCAAAAGCTGGCGTTCCTCTAAACGGTTTCGGACCATTCCAAGAGTGAAAGAAGACCCATAGATCGGTAATGAAATGTGTTCAAGTAAGTACGGGAGTGCTCCAATATGGTCTTCATGGGCATGAGTAGTTATGCATCCAACGATCTTCTCGCTTCTGTCCAGAAGGTAAGATAGGTCAGGAAGGACTGAATTCGCACCAGGCATAAATTCATCGGGAAATAATTGTCCACAATCTAGGATAAGTATTTCACTCTCTGTCTCAATAGCAGCACAGTTCCTGCCGATGTCTCCAAGGCCACCAAGAAAGGTTATTCGTACTTTTTCCATGATTGTGGGCTGATCTCCTGATCAATCGGGTTTGATGCTTTGCCCGATTTCAGTTCCTGCTAGAACTTCTTCTGCTAGATTGCGGAGGTTAGCTGGCAAAGAGTCCATTGGAGGGCGCCCCTTCCCGACACTGAAACCGATTAACTCCATCATTACTTTTGCTGGAATCGGATTAGGAGCTTCGGGAGATGACTCATACAAAAATGATTTCTGCAACTGCGCATTTATTCTCTGCGCTTCTTCAAGTTCGCCATTCTCAATCGCTGACATCATTTTTTGATGCTCTATGCCAGTCCAATGGGTTGCAACTCCCACGACTCCCACTGCACCAATAGCCATAAGTGGCAGTGTGAGCGAATCATCTCCTGAATAAACTTCGAAGCCTTCAGGGGCTTGCGATAAGAAATAGGCTGTTTCAGATGGGTCGCCCGCAGCGTCTTTCAGCGCAACAACATTTTCGACGGTATGAGCAAGCTCTAGCAAAGTTTCAGTTTCTATTTTCCTTCCACTCCTAGAGGGAATGTCATAAAGAATAATTGGGAGGTCGGTAGCATCTGCGATGGCTCGGAAATGATCCAATAGTCCGGCCTGAGGTGGTCGGTTATAGTACGGGGTGACACTTAAAATTGCAGAAGCTCCTGCCTTATCTGCCTTCTTAGTCAGCTCTATAGCTGCCTTAGTATCATTGCTGCCAGCGCCTGCTATCACAGGCGCATCAACAGTATCAACTACGGTTGCTACCAGCTCGGTTTGCTCATCATGAGTTAAGGTAGGCGACTCTCCTGTAGTCCCAGCTACAACCAAACCGTCATTGCCGTTATCAAGAAGCCATTTCGCAAGATCTGCAGCAACATCTAGATCCAAGTCTCCAGATTTATCGAAAGGAGTAACCATAGCGGTCAGAACTTTACCGAATCGAGCCATAGGAACCTTTCTTGAAGCAAATCTATTACTTCGAGAATAGCATCGCTTTGAAGGACTTCTTGTGGAATAGAGAACTAAAGGTAATCGATTGGAATTTCTGAATGTCGTTTCTTTCCCCCAAGCTTCTTTCTATTTCGCCATAGAACAACTGGATAACCAATAGAAAAAACCGCAGCGAAAGAAAACCATTGAACTGCATAATTAAGGTGAGGCCCATCATCAAAATTAGGTCTTTCGAGCTTTAGCGGAATCCCCTGTTCCTCATTTTCTGGCTGCTGGAATTCAAGCTGAAGATAAACAGGGTATATGCCATAGCTCAATTGCTCTTGATAACGTTGAAGATCTACCCGGCCTAAACTCTTTAGTACCCCGCCCGATGGGTCGCTTTTTTGTAGGCCAGATGCCCCTTTTGTCTCCTGTATTAGGCCACTTATCGTTACTTTCCCCAGTGACTTAGGAGAAAAGTCCTCTGCGCTTAAGGGAATCCACCCTCGGTTAACGACCACTGCTATGTCTTCCGAGATACGGAGGGGGGTTAGTAACCAGTAACCTGGAGCACCATTCAAAGAGCGATTCCTTATTAGAACACTATCTTCATCTCTATATTGCCCCTCAGCCGTGACTCGTCTGAATTTTAATGATTCGCCGATCGACCATGGGTCGCTAGAATCAACTGCATCTTGTATCGGGATGAGAGCAGAAGCAGTTCTTTCCTCAACTTCTTGGTTAAGTTTCTGTTTACTATCTAAACGATCTAGTTGCCAGAGACCCATAAAGACCATCACGACTACAGCGGACCCTACTAAAAAGTGAACGATCGCTTTTCTCATAAGTTGAGTAACGGTTCAAGTCCTATTGTAATACCGGGATAGTTCCCCACATTCTTAACTGCGAGTAGAACTCCCGGCATAAATGATGACCGGTCATAACTGTCTTGACGTATCGTCAGAGTTTGTCCATCTGTCCCAAAAATAACATCTTGGTGAGCCACCATGCCCTCCATACGGACACTATGTATAGAGATGCCATCTTCGGTAACTCCTCCTCTAGCCCCGTCAAGAATGAAGTTGTCTGTGGAGTTTTTTATCCGCATAGTAGATGATGCGCCGATACGTTCAGCAGTAGTCAAAGCTGTGCCGGAAGGAGCATCTACTTTTGAACTGTGATGATATTCAATAATTTCAACATTATCGAAATGAGGGGCTGCCAATTCTGAAAAACGCATCATCAGAACAGCGCTGATAGCAAAGTTTGGTGCTATTACACAATTGCTCCCCTTGAATAAACTCTTCAATCCTTCAATGTCTGCTTCAGTTAAACCTGTAGTGCCTACTACTGCATGGACCTCTGACTCAGCAATTTTTGGCAGGTTCCGTCGGACAGAATCAGCAACAGTGAAATCAACTACCACGTCAGCATCTTGCACAGCAGAGAAGTCATCAGTAATGCACAAGTCGGAACTTGCTATAGATTCCCCAACATTATTCTCATCTATCGCTGCAACGAGGGCCGTATCAGGATCATTTATGACGGCCTTACATACTTCTGAACCCATCCGACCTGATGCCCCAAGAACTCCAACTTTTATTGCCATATTACGATTGTGCCACGACAGCGGGGACACTGTGTGCAAATAACTCGAAATGACGCAAATGTTCTGTTTGGTAGTCCCAAACAGAACATGCGATTAGCGGTTTCGGCTACCTCGCCCTTTTCCTTTGCGATTTTGGTTGCCGCCAGAATTTCTTCTTCCTATAGCCTCAGGGCCTAGGTCACCAAGATCAGCGACTAAACCTTCTTCGAATTCGTCCTCGAAGCTTTTAGCACCATCATTTTTAGGCTGACCTTCTCCTTTGTCACTCTTCTGCGCTTCCGAATCGTCTTTATTCCCACTCTTAGTAGATTCATTCGATGATTCGTCAGCGACCGGAACAAGACTGATTTTTCCATTCGGGTCAATGTCTTCTACTCGAACCTCTACTTCTTGGCCTAGTTCGAGGACATCCTCAACCTTATTAATGCGTTTATTCCCTCCTATCTTGGAGATATGCAGCAAGCCATCTCGACCGGGGAGGATATTAACGAATGCACCAAAGTTGGTGATATTGACCACCTTGCCAAGGTAGGTCTCGCCTACATCAGCTGTCGGAGGATCAAGGATTAGATTAATCTGTCGTTCAGCTTCATAGACAGCTTCACGATCGGTTCCGGCTATAGCGACGGTACCGACAGCTCCATCATCATCAACAATGATCTCTGCACCAGTTTCCTGCTGCATAGCATTAATGACCTTACCTTTGGGGCCGATAACTTCACCTATCTTATCGAGAGGTATTTCGAAGCTGATAATCTTTGGCGCTACATCACTGACATCATCTCTAGGTTCAGCGATTGCTTCTTTCATCACATCAAGGATTGCCAATCGAGCTTCTTTCGCTTGGTTAAGAGCATCAGCTAAAACTTCTGCGGGGATACCGTCAATCTTTGTATCTAATTGAAGGGCCGTAATGAAATCTGATGTCCCGGCTACTTTAAAGTCCATATCTCCAAACGCATCTTCGGCTCCAAGAATGTCAGTTAATGCTGTGTATTTTCCTTCAGCATAAACAAGTCCCATTGCGATACCAGCCACAGGAGCTTTAATAGGTACTCCTGCATCCATCAGCGATAGGCTTGAAGAGCAAACGGAAGCCATAGATGAAGATCCATTTGATGACATAACTTCCGAGACAAGTCGGAGGGTGTAAGGCCATTCTTCTTCGCTTGGGATTACTGGAAGAAGGGCACGTTCAGCGAGAGCACCATGGCCGATTTCACGCCGCTTTGGCCCTCGCATGAATCCTGCTTCTCCTGTTGAAAAGGGAGGGAAATTGTAGTGGTGCATATATCGTTTGCGAGTTATCGGATCGATCCCGTCGATCATCTGATCCATTCTTTTTGTTCCCAAGGTAGTGATGTTGAGGACTTGCGTCTCTCCACGCTGAAACAACCCTGAACCATGAGCAGTAGGGATTGTCCCAACTGAACTTGAGAGAGAACGAAGATCTGCTGGGGTTCTTCCATCGATCCTCAGACCCTCTTCTACGATCCTCTTTCTGACAATGCTTTTTGTTAAAGAACGGATCGCCGCACCAATTTGCTTAGGAGCATCTTCATCAGCGAATCTTTCCGCTAGGCCTTCTTTGATCTTCGAAGCTGCTAGAGCTTCGGCTTCACCTCTTGCCGACTTATCAGCTATCTTCTGACTTTCAGCGATTAGATCTGCACCTAGCTCTTCAACAGCAGCAAAGATTTCTTCACTGTAGTCGACCGATATCTCTACTTCCATGGTTTCCTTGGCTCCGGCAGCCTGAATTAACTCTGTTTGAAGGGAAATAGCGTCTTTAATCGGCCCTTTAGCAAACTCTAGTCCATCAGCAAGAACACCTTCATCAACTTTTGGAGCTCCTTCTTCGTAATACTTCCAAGACTCAGGTGTTCCTCCAGCTTCCACCATCATGACAGCTACATCGCCATCATCAAGCAATCGCCCTGCAACAACCATTTCAAATGTTGATGCTTCCCCTTCTTCATATGTGGGGAGAGAAATCCATTCCCCGTTCTGGTCATACGCAATTCGAACACATCCAAGTGGGCCCTGAAAGGGTATATCCGAGATACACAACGCTGCTGACGCAGCATTAATAGCTGGTACATCATAAGGATTCTCCTGGTCAGCTCCAAGAACCGTCGCTACTATATGCACATCATTTCTAAATCCTTCTGGAAACAAAGGTCTTAGGGGCCTGTCGGTCAAACGGCAAGCCAAGATTGCTGTTTCGCTTGCTCTTCCTTCTCTTCGAAAGAAAGAACCCGGTATTTTTCCTGCAGCATAGCTTCTCTCTTCGAAGTCAACTGTAAGCGGGAAGAAATCAGTTCCCGGTCGGACATTTTTGTTAGAAGTAGCAGTCACCAGAACCTTGGTTCTTCCCACAGTGACTACAACTGCACCATTTGCTTGACCAGCGAGGACGCCGGTTTCTAATGATAATACTTTCTCTTCTGCGCCTATCGCGCTAGATACTGAAATGGCTTCAGCCATTTGAACTCCTTTTCAAGGCAAACGCCTTTATCTTTGGCCCCGGTCGTTCCGGTAACCACCAGCTGCAGAGTTCAACTTTCCAGTTGAAGGGGTCCGAATCAAAGAATGTTCGGGCCACTTCAACTGGCAGCTGATTTATCGCAGCGGGATTGTTTTTTTGTTTATTCCTTATAGTAGTTTACTATTTCTAATTCTAGGGTATCCGATTTCTAACAGATAAACCCACAGGTAATGACTTATGCTTACCGGCGAAGGCCAAGTGACGAGATGATCTTTCTATATCGCTCGACATCATTCTTCTTAACGTAATCGAGCATTCGTCGACGACGCCCAACTAACATAAGCAAACCTCTCCGGCTATGGTGGTCCTTTTTGTGAATCTTTAGATGCTCAGTTAAATGATCAATTCGATCGGTTAGCAAAGCGATCTGAACTTCTGGAGATCCAGTGTCCGAATCATGGACTCGGTGTTTACCGATTGTTTCATCTTTAGGGGGGAGGTTAGCCGCCATCGTATTTATTTCCCTTCGGGTTTTTTACCCAGCCCGATCGCCGATTCCCGAACGAAAGAGCCTCTATCCAATTAAAAATATTTATCTTTATGGAACGATCGAAGGCTACCAGCACAGAGAAGAAACTACACCTGAGCTATTATTTTTCTTCAATCAATCTGCACGCAACAGCTCTTCTACTGTTCGGATGTCTGATTCCAATTGTTGTTTGAGAGAGTCAATGCCGTCGAATTGGCGTTCTTCCCTTAGGAAGTCGACAAACTCTACACGACCTGACTCTCCATATATGTCTCCATTGAATCCGATAAGGTGCGCCTCAAGGACAGACTTATTTTCACCTGTCTCGAAGGTCGGGCGGTGACCAATGTTCACAGCAGCCATATGTTTCGATCCATCGCCGCACCTATACCAACATGCGTATACGCCGTCTTGAGGAAGAAGAATGCTCTCAGGAATTGAGATATTTGCGGTGGGAAAACCTATTTGCCGACCGCGCTGGTCCCCTTCTACAACAACTCCCTCTATTTCAAAATAGCGGCCTAACATTTCTGTTGCTGAACGGACATCACTCTCTCCCAGAGACTTTCGGATAGCAGATGATGAGACCACAGCATCAGGTGAGGCGGGGTGCTGAAATAACTCTAAACCTATAGCCTCTATTCCTTCCTTAGCCCCCTCCTCTTTTAGAAAAGCTACGTCTCCTGTTCGGTTATGGCCGAATTGGAAGTCTTCTCCTACAATAATTTTCTTTGCTTTGACTCCTCTCACAAAAACTGTTTTGAAAAACTCAGCTGCTGGAGTCATCGACCGGTCCTTGTCGAACTTTATAATGTAGACATAATCTATTCCCTGGGACTCAAATAGCTCAATCTTTTGAGAGAGCGTAGTTAGCAGTTTGGGTGCATTCTGAGGGCTCGTAACCCTAGTCGGATGCTGATCAAATGTAATTATTGCTGTTGCAAGATTTTGCCCTTGAGCTTCTTCTCGAAGCTTGGAAAGGAGTTGGCAATGTCCGAGGTGAACACCGTCATACACTCCTATCGTCGCTGCTGTCCCATAGACACTGTCAGGCACACTGGATTGATCATTGATTAGTTGTATCGCCATCTTGAAACAGTACCGACCGTTGGTGTCCCTTTCCTATCTAAGTTTAAATATTTCTAATCAATTATCTGAAGGGATAACGACATCGGGCTTTATGGTCCCACCCTTATGCTGTTTATAGACTGCCAGAAGGTTTCCTAGGTGATCTGTAAAAACCCAAGGTTCTGGCAACCCCTGAAGGTCCAAATAATCCTTTTCGAAAACCTTGCCTACTCGAATCAGGGATGCCTCTTGCTCGCCAACAACGATTTGAGGGTAATCTCTCAACCCCTCAGCCATGCTCAGAACACACATCTCTTCGATAGGATTTGCATCTGATTCATCAAAGGATCCGATCGAGTTTCTTCTCAAGTCACCCACATGGGCTATAGTCCCAGCATCTTGTGCGATATCGGAAACAAGGGACCGGATGTAAGTCCCTGACCCGCAAGCCACATGAATCCTGTATACATCTTTTTTTGAAGTTTCTTCTATAGAGAGCTCATAGATTTGTATTAGTCGAGGTTTCCGCTCGACCTCACGCCCCTCTCTTGCGATTTCGTATAAACGCTTACCATCAACCTTGACTGCAGAAACCATAGGAGGAGTTTGGAGTATTTCTCCCATAAATCGAGTACTAGATTCTTGAAGATCCTTAAGACAAGTTCCGTGGATGTCTTGGACATTCGTTATGTCACCCTCCGCATCTAATGTGGTGGTTTCTGTCCCGAGGACCATAGTTGCCGTATAGCGTTTGGGTAAGTCTGTGATGTATTTAAGCAACCTCGTAGCCCTACCTACCCCAAGGATAAGGACGCCTGTTGCGGGGGGGTCCAGAGTTCCAGAATGACCAACTTTACGCGTGTTTAATTTCTTTCGTGTACGCGCAACCACATCATGGCTTGTCCAGCCGGGTTCCTTATCCACAACGATGAAGCCATTCTTTGAATTTGCCTCATTCACCTTCAGGCTCCGACATATCCAACTCTGAAAGAATTTGATCTATACGATTTCCATTCCTGATCGACGGATCAATTCGGAATAAGAGATCCGGCACGCGCCGAATACGAGCTGAACGTCCAATTACCCCTCGAAAATGACTGCGATATTCCGAAACGACCTTAACGATTTCATCGTCATCGCCTTCAAGGGAGGACAAATATACGCGTGCTTTTGTTAACTCGTTATCAACTTCTACAGAAACAACGCTTAGCCAGCCGAGTCGATCATCCTCTATTCGTTCAAGTTCTTCAGCAATTATTTCGCGAAGGAGCTCATTCAATCTTGCACTGCGCTGGTATTCCCGAGTTCTATTTGCCCTTCGCCTAGCCATATAGACGTACCATCCTCATAATCAAAGTTTCGGGAAGCCCTAACTCACGTTGGTTCGATCTCACGTTCATCGTAAGTTTCAATGATGTCTCCACTTTTTAAATCTTGAAAGTCTGACAAACCAATTCCACACTCGTAACCTGAAGCAACTTCAGAAACATCTTCTTTGAATCTCCTCAAAGAAGAAATTTCACCCTTCCAGATAATGACTCCATCACGCAAAAACCGAACTTTCGATCCGCGGGTGATTTTCCCGTTAAGTACGTAACAACCGGCTATAGACCCGATCCTTGGGATCTTATAAATCTCTCTGACTTCTGCCTCACCGGTCACAATTTCTTCATACTCTGGGACCAACATTCCAACCATAGCTGATTCGATATCTTCCAAGAGCTTGTATATGATCTCATAATTACGGATCTCTACGTTCTCGTGATCTGCCATTTCTCGTGCTTTTCTGTCAGGGCGAACATTGAAACCCAAAACTGTTGCATTAGATGTTGCTGCCAACTGGACATCATTTTCTGTAATCGCCCCTACCCCAGAATGCACAAAGGCAATGTTCACTTCTTCCCTCTCAAGTTTCTTCAAACTCTCACTGACAGCTTCAAGAGACCCATTAACATCTGCCTTTAGTATTAAATTAAGTGTTGCTTTTTCTCCTGAAGTGATCTGACCGAATAGATCTTCAAGGCGCCCACCTGTCAATCCAGAAGAAGAATCACGACCGATGGAAGCGACCCGTTGAAAATGCTCTCTTGTCTCTGCTACATCTCTTGCAGTTCGTTCATCGGGAGCGACGATAAAATCGTCTCCTGCTACAGCAACATCTGAAAGGCCGAGAACCTGAACAGGAGATGATGGGCCAACAATATCTACCTGCTCACCAGTGTCAGAAACTAAGGCTCTCACTCGCCCCCAAGATGAACCAGCGACAAGTGGTTCTCCTACCTTAACGGTTCCTCTCTGTACTAGAACCGTTGCAACTGGCCCTCGGCCAATATCAAGGTGGGATTCAAGCACAACTCCTTGACCTCGGCCATCTTCCGGAGATCGAAGATCTTCAACTTCAGCTACCAACATTAAGTTCTCAAGTAAATCCTCTATCCCAATATTCTCCAGTGCAGAAATTTCTACGACGATAGTATCCCCGCCCCATGCCTCGGGAACTAGTTCTCTTTCAGCGAGTTCTGCCAGAACTCTTTGAGGGTCAGCACTTTCTAGATCGATTTTATTTACTGCTACAATTATTGGAACTTCAGCAGCTTTCGCATGGTTAATAGCCTCAATGGTCTGCGGCATTACTCCGTCATCTGCAGCAACTACAAGCACAACGATGTCTGTAACGTTTGCCCCTCTCGCACGCATAGCGGTGAAAGCTGCGTGACCAGGCGTGTCCAAAAAGGTCAGAATTGAACCACCACGGTGGATTTGATATGCGCCAATGTGTTGGGTGATCCCTCCTGCTTCACCACTTACAACATTTGAGTTTCTAATCTGATCCAGCAACTTTGTTTTTCCATGGTCTACATGCCCCATAACAGTTATCACTGGAGGTCTCGCTGGCCATTTTCCAGAATCGCTGTCTTCTTGCTCAACTTCGAGCCTCTTCCTCAGTTCTAATTCGTGCTCTTCGCCTGGGTCGACCAAACGAACTTCTGCACCAATTTCAGCAGCAAAGATCTCGATCATCTCATCACTCAAAGATTGTGTCGCTGTTACCATTTCCCCTTGCTCCATTAGGTAGCGAACGACATCGGCTGTAGTCCTATTTAATTTAGGTCCTATGTCGATTGGTGAAGAAGCTCTTTCTATAACCACTTCTCCTTCTGGAACTGGAGCATCTTCCGGCGTATACGCTGGAGCATCCATTGGCTGCAGTTCTTCTTGACGTCGGCGACGCCTGCTCTTTTTCTTTCGTTGAGGCCTTTGAGGACCCCCTCCTGGGCGACCGCTAGAACGCCCTGCTCCAGGTTTCCCTTGAGTGGGGCCGGAAGGACCTGACGGAGGAAATCCTGCATCTCGCGTAGGTCGATCTGTAGCACCAGGAGATTGCCGCCTTCCCGTTGGACGGCCCTGTCCACCTTCGTTGTTTTTTTCGTCAGGTCGTCGACGATACGAAGGGGCGCCACGGTCATTTCTGATGTGCCCTCTGCCTCCTTTTCCAGGAGGAGGGGGTATAGGTTTTCCAGATGCTGACCGCGGAGAGGGCGGAGGGGGGATACGTTGCCCTGATGCAGAAACAGGAGGAGCTCCAGGGGACTCAGGTTTAGATTGACTAGGCGGCTCACCTTTCGGAACCGGTCGCTCATCTTGTTTCGGCCTTTGCTTCGTAGTCGCCTCTTGATTATTCGAACCACTCGTTACTGTTGGTTTCGGAGATGAAGACTTCTTAGAACTAATCACCTTCTGTGCAGACTGGCTACCAGGATCCACATGCTGAACCGGAGTTTCTGTTTTTTTCTTAGGTGGTTTCTTAGAACTTACAGCATTTGAGTCCTCGCTTCGAGCTGGAGTAGGCTTTGCCTCAGCAGGAGATTTTTCATCTTCCTTTTTTGTGGGTTTAGGTGACTTCTTTCCGACTATCCCATCGGCTTCTGCCTTCTTACGAACACGATCTGCTTGGGCTTCAACGAGACTAGAAGAATGGCTTTTTGCATCGACCCCAAGGGACCCGCATAGCGCTATTACTTCTTTATTAGTGATGTCTAACTCTCTCGCGAGTTCGTAAACTCTTACTTTTGCTGGCAAGTTCTTTTTCTACCTGTTCTGTCTAATAGCTGATGGGGGCCCAACAACTTTTGCCTATAACTTCTCTAATTGGGTTACAAACCTATTCCTTTGCTTCTTCAGGTTCTTCTACCTCAGCAGACTCCTCCACCTCAGCAGACTCCTCCACCTCAGCAGACTCCTCCACCTCAGCAGACTCCTCCACCTCAGCAGACTCCTCCACCTCAGCAGACTCCTCATCAGTCCCTGCGGCCCAATCTTCAGCGGATATTACTGGCCCACCTTCTGCAGGCTGCCATGCTTGCTCACCTGTTTCAGGATCGACAACCCACTCACCTTCAGCCCAATCGACCTTCCCGTAGGCTTCTTCTTCTTCAAGTTGAGTTTCTGACTTAATATCGATGCGCCATCCAGTCAGTCGGGCTGAAAGTCTAGCATTTTGGCCATCCTTACCGATTGCCAGAGAAAGCTGATAATCAGGAACTATAACTTCGGCCGTGCCAGTTTCTAAATCTGTTCGGACCTCTTTCACCTTTGCAGGCGAGAGCGCCCGTGAAACAAACTCTTCGGGCTCATCAGAGAAAGGAACAATATCGATTTTTTCACCGCGCAACTCATTTACGATCATCCGGACCCTCGCTCCGCTAGCTCCAACACAAGCTCCAACTGGGTCTACGTTCGGATCATTTGACCAAACAGCAATTTTTGTCCTGTGCCCTGGCTCCCTAGCACATGAACGAATTTCAACGACCCCATCTGCTATTTCGGGAACTTCAAGCTCAAAAAGGCGCTTGATCAAACCAGGATGCGTTCTGCTAACGACGATTTGCGGGCCCTTTGCCGTCTTCCGTACTTCGACGATATATGCCTTTATTCTCGTATTACTATCGGGCCGCTCATTGGGGACCTGTTCAGCGCGAGGCAGCAATGCTTCTACACGTCCAAGGTCAAGTAGCGTGTACCGGCTATCACTTTGTTGAATGATCCCCGTGACTATGTCCCCTTCACGACCAGCATATTCTTCGTACTTTTGCTCTCTCTCTTCTTCACGGATTCTTTGGGTCAGCACTTGTTTGGTTGTTACAGCTGCGATCCTTCCGAAATTGTCAGGGGTAACGTCAAATTCTTCGCCAATCGGCTCTAAATCCTCATCTAGCTCCTGAGCCATCACTCGATATTCCATTGTCTCTGGATTGATTGTTACCCATGCATATTCATGAGCATCAGGCATTTTTTTATATGCGGATTCCAACGCATCAGCTAGAACAGCAAATAGCTTATCGACAGAGATTCCTTTGTCCACGGCTAGCGCTTGCATCGCCTCCAACATTTCAGCGTTCATTTCTTCAACTCCTTAATTTCCAGTTCTTGTCATATTGATTTGCTCACGAGAAGCAGTTTCCCCAGGGTTTTGATTCCAATGAAATACAGTCGTGGCTTTTGAGATATCACTTAGCAGAATTTCTATGTTTTCACCTGATTCAGTTTCCAGAAATATCGAATTGCCGGAAAGCGAATTAAGCATGCCTTTAAATCTTCTTTCACCTTCAACATGGGGAGCTAATTTAACACCAATAAATTCACCTTTAGCCCCCTCGAAATGATCTCGGGTTCTTAATTTTCGTTCTAACCCGGGGCTAGAAACCTCTAGAGTATATTTATTAGGCATAGGGTCATTCTCATCAAGTGCTTTAGAAATTTTCCGGTTGATACCAGCAAGTTCATCTAGGTTTATTCCACCTTCAGCTTGAATGGTAACCTTCAAATTTCCCCCATTCTTTTCAACATCGTAAAGAGAAAACTTTGTTCCAGAAAGTAGGGATTCAGTGAGTTCATTAACTTGGCGAATAATGCTCATTGCCCTCCTTATAGACAGTTTTTCTTAACACAGCCCAATATCTAAGAAAGGCGTGGGCAAAACCCACGCCTCTTTCCTAAAGGATTGAAGACTTGGCTCCACTATACCCGAGAATGTGAGTTCTTCGGTAGAACTTGCATGATCAGCGTAATTTATCTCGAACCCATTTATTTGAACTTAGGCCGATAGCTATATCTTCCTAATGAGTTTTACCTTTTGGGAGCCATCGTTAACATCTTCGCCTTGTTCAGAAAGAAGCTTTTCACGGTCCTTCTCTGCTTCTTTCTTTGCCTTATCTAGATCTACTCGCTCCAACGCAGCATCGACACCGTGCTCCACAATGTAATCAGCCCACTCGACGAGAGCTTCTATCATTTCGCTTTCTTTCACTACAGCCACATTCTGCCCTTGTACAAATAAATGACCCCGCTTATTCCCAGCAGCGATACCAAGATCAGCCCCTTTAGCCTCACCAGGGCCATTAACTACACAGCCCATTATCGCAATTTGGAGGGGTAGTTTTTTTGTTGCGAAAACCTTTTGGGCTTCTTCAGCTATTGCGTAAACGTCTACTTCTGCCCTTCCGCAGCTTGGGCATGAGATAAGGTCAACGTTTTGTAATTCTCTAAGTCCAAGCGATTCGAGCAATTTTCTTCCTGCTCGAGCTTCCTGAACTGGATCTGCTGTTAGAGAATATCTAATTGTGTCCCCGATCCCTTCCAAAAGGAGCGTCCCTATGCCGGCAGTTGACTTTATCAATCCTTCAGGAGGTGGGCCAGCTTCAGTTACCCCAAGATGCAGTGGGCAATCAGTGACATCACTAAGTTGACGGTATGCCTCAACCATTAAAGGAACGCTGGAAGCTTTAACAGATATCTTTACCATGTCAAAGCCAACATCTTGGAAATACCCCAACTCATCTAACGCTGATTCAACCATTGCTTCAGGAGTAACCGCATCGCCATATTTCTTATACAAGTCAGGATGTAACGAACCCCCATTAACTCCGATCCGAATAGGTATTCCATTTTCGCCAGCTTCCATAGCAACGGCTTTGATATGTTCGACTTTTCTGATATTCCCCGGATTCAGGCGAAGGCAATCAACACCGGACGCTATCGCTGCTAGAGCCATCTTGTATTGATTGTGGACATCTGCCACAATCGGGACTGGCGATCTAGGAACGATATGTGCCAGCCCTTCGGCAGCAGCTAAGTCGTTGCAAGTACATCTGACTATATCTGCCCCAGCGGCAGCCAAGTCATAGATCTGCTTTAGAGTTCCTTCCACATCAGAAGTCTTAGTTGTAGTCATTGACTGAACCGAGATAGGAGATCCGCCCCCTACCGGCACATCACCAACCATTACCTTTCTGGTATGGCGTCTATTAGGTATAGAAATAACTTCCATATGGTTTAGCCTATTGATTTACAGCGCTATTGGGTCCCTTAAGTCAAGATATACCGCGGCTAAGCCAACGAGGACAAGTATGAAAACAACAGCATAAGTAAGAGGAAGAAGCTTTGAGACATCGGCATGGTAGCGCTTTCTACGAATCCCACGGATCCCTTCATAGAGGGCAACTGCGATATGCCCACCATCGAGAGGGAGAAGGGGGATGAGGTTAAAGAAACCTATAAAGACATTAATTGTTATTAGGAAGATGAATAGCCCAGCCCAGCCTGAACTCGTTAATTCTGCCCCAATACGTGTAGCACCCACCACCGATACGACGCGCCCTTCCTGTTGGGCTCCAGCATTCGTAGATACTTCGGAGGCCGGAGAAGGTTTTTCACTGGTTTGGATTACATCACTAAAGAAGTTCGTTAAGCCTGAAGGACTAAAGAAATCCCCAAGCCCCGTGATCGTTTCCTTAGTTAGGACTCCGAATTGCGCTAATGACTCAGGAACTGCTTCTACCGGCCCTTCGCGGATCGTTCCGAAGGAACTTCTTGCAATACCTAGAAACCCTCTCTCAGTCGGTGAATCAGGATTCAAACCGATAACTCCCGAGAGGAAGAGCGCTTGACCATTCCTCACTATCTCAACGGTAACGTTTTCCCCGGGGGAAGCTGAAACAACAGAAACAAGATCTCCCCAAGTAGAGACCCTTGAATTACCGATAGCAATAATTTCATCACCTTTTTGAATCCCGATCTGTTCTGCAGGACCATTTGGAAGAACTTCGCGGACGTTCCATTGCGACTCGTCAATCTTGACTCCGCTCCCTATCAATAGGATGTACAGCAGAACAATCGCTATAAGAAAATGCATTATTGAACCCGCACTAGCTAGGAGCAGACGATTGCGCAGCAGAGCTTTCCTATATGTGCGTTTTTCGTCTTCTTCAGGTACGGGATCTAAATTATTCATTCCTATTACGCGAACATACGCTCCAGCAGGTATCGCTTTTATCCCATACTCTGTTTCACCTCTGTGGAAAGACCACAATTTCGGGCCAAATCCAATAAAGAATTCAGTTACCTTCATGCCTGCTTTCTTTGCTACAAGATAATGGCCTAACTCATGAAGGAAGAGCATTACAAGCAATGAAAGGACAACAATCAAAACAGAAAATCCTGCTGATAACCCAAGCACCGCAAGGAGAAGGATGACGAATATCCCACCAGTGCGAGTAGTGCTATCTACTGGGACTTCCTCATCTCCGTCAATTAAATCATCTGAACTTAATCGACCTGATGGTAATCGTTTTTCAACCTCTTCCATGTACCTGACTCACACATTTCATAGCTGCCCTTCTCGAACTCGCATCGGCCTCATAAATAGACTGTTCCGAATCAGCCAACGCATCAGAGTACGATTGCATGGTGCGTTCAATCACCTCAGAAATTCCTTTCCAAGATATTCTGTCTTGAAGAAATGCTTCAACAGCTACTTCATTTGCCGCATTCAACCATGCCGGAGCTGTTTCACCAGCTTTACCTGCTTCATAAGCGAGCTTCAAGCATGGGAACTTATCCAGATCTGGAGTTTCGAAAGTTAATTGAGTTAATTCATCCCATTTGATCTGCCCATGGGGGGTTTGTGACCGTTTTGGATAATACAACGCATACGAAATAGGGAGTCTCATATCAGGCATGGAAAGTTGAGCTATCACAGATCCATCCGTAAATTCAACCATGGAATGCACAACCGATTGAGGATGAATAACAACTTCAATAGTCTCATAGCTCATGCCAAATAATTCGTGCGCTTCGATAACTTCTAACCCCTTATTCATCAAGGTAGAAGAGTCGATTGTGATCTTTGGCCCCATGTTCCATGTCGGATGTTTCAAAGCATCTTCTTTGGTCACATTGGCTAAATCCTCTAGATGCCATTCCCGAAAAGGGCCACCACTTGCTGTAACTAGGAGTTTATGAATTTCATCATCGTAAGTCCTACCCCCGTGAAGACACTGGTGAAGTGCACAATGCTCACTATCTACTGGAATCAACTCACTTCCTAGTGTCCCCCTAACCTTTTGAACAATTGGACCTCCAGCAATCAAGGACTCTTTGTTAGCCAGAGCAAGTCGCCTCCCTGACCGGAGCGCTTCCATTGTCACGGGCAAACCTGCAAAGCCCACTACAGCATTGACCACCAATTCGGAACTGCTTGCAGCTTCCCTTAAGGCACTATCTCCAGATGAAACTTTTACTCCAGAGGTAGAATTTCGAACTTCCTGAGCAGAATCTTTGTCGGCCATGACCACAAATTCAGGATTGAATTCACTTATTTGCTCAAGAATTAGCGAGGTAGATGTACCAGCAGCCAGAACTTTTACGTCGAAGGCTTCTCTATCGGCTCTAACAACATCAAGTGTTTGCCTGCCGATCGAGCCCGTGGATCCAAATATCGCTAATGAAGTCATTGAAAATCTCTACCTTGTCTAAAAGCATAGGTGCTTCTAAGCAGATTCCTTGACCTTCGCTGATGGATTACGCCAAAACCCGAACCATGAAATAGACCGATGGGAGCACAAACAAAAGCGCATCACACCTATCCAGGACCCCACCATGGCCAGGAAGGATGGAGCCCATGTCCTTAATTCTGAGATCACGTTTGATGAGAGACTCGGCCAAATCACCGATAGGCGCTATAAATGCTACGACAATGCCCACAATCAAAGCATCACTGAACCCAAAAGGATTTCCATCGAAAGGGCCGACATTGAACAGCGATATAAGAACAGAGACACCTACAGTCGAAATCGCTCCTCCGATTAATCCTTCTATAGTTTTGTTAGGGCTTACTTCGGTCAACGGAGATCGGCCTAGGGCACGGCCAATAAAGTAACCCCCGATGTCATACCCAGCGGCAAGAAGAATTGCAGCCAGTAATAGGCCGCGTCCTTCGGAGTGATCTAGTAGTAGCACTCCAAATGACCCGAGTACACCTATGTAGACGATTCCTAATATGACTACAGCTAAATTAGGAACAGGTCTTGCTCCACCAATTCCTAAGAGATACCACAGAATTCCAGCAACAAGAGACAAGAAAAGAACAAGCCCTATGGCCCCCTCACCTCTCCAGTAAACAGATAGAGGTAAAGCGACCACACTGACCATCCCTAAAAGAGTGGCCGGCTGGTAACCAACCTTCCTCAAGCTTCCGAAGAATTCGGCAGATGCCGCCAACAAGACCACAGCTATAAGCAACAGAGTGAGGAGTTTACTAATAGCCAGACAGAGTATTGCGACTCCCCCCAATACAACTCCTGTCGCTATCCTAGTCAGAAGGTCTCCGCCTCCTCTAGCCCCACGACGAGTTTTTTTTCCCTCTGCAATTATTGAATCAGTTACCTCTGGGAGAGACTTACTTTGCTCATACGAGAAGAAGTCTTCAGAAGATGGGTCCCCTCCGATAGTTAAATCGACTCTTTTCGGAGTTGCCTGCAAATTAGATCCTCCCTCGTTAGCATCTCCGCTATCCGGATCGTCGGCCCATTTAGGTCCAGAGCTCAAGGAAGTCCATGTGTCTATACCTTCGGAAGAGTCCGCCGGAACTCTAGGCACTTCTCCAGTGCCCTGTTCTGTCCAATGGGGTAAGCCATGATGGTCTCCCGAGTTAGACCCCTCGTTATCTCTATCATCAGATGTATTCATCGCACTCCTTCAAGCAAGTCTCATACTTCCAAAAGCTCTTCTTCCTTTTGCCCTAGAGCTAAATTTATTTCATTTTCGTGCTCTCGCGTTATTTGATCGACAGATTCCTCTGCTCTCTTTACAGAATCTGAAGATGCTTCGCCTCCCTTTTCTAAGGCTTCTAAGTCCTGCCGCGAGGACCTTCGAACATTCCTTAGAGTAATTCGTCCTTCTTCAGCTAGTGACCTAACCACTTTTACTAGTTGTTTCCTTCGTTCTTCAGTCAAAGGAGGGAATGAAAGGCGAAGAACTGAGCCATCATTCGATGGGCTGATACCCAAATCGGCTAATTGAATAGCTTTTTCGATAGCCTCCACCGCACCTTTATCAAATGGAGAGATAACCAGCTGTTGAGCCTCAGGCACTGAAAAGCTAGCTAACTGTTGAAGCGGGACTTCATTTCCATAATATTCAACAGAAATTTTCTCAACTAATGCAGGGCTAGGCCTTCCTGTCCGTATCGATGAAAATTCCTGTCGGGTTCGAGCAACAGCCTTAGCCATCTTTTCTCTCGTTTCTAGCAGTACTAATTCGATCAGCTCTTCGCTCATCGTCTTCCTTCCCTACCTAACAACAGTACCCACTGCTTCACCTGCAAGGATGGACCCGACATTTCCATCTCCCATCAAGTCAAAAACCACTATTGGCAACTCGTTATCCATACATAAGGAAATAGCGGTGGAGTCCATAACCTTTAACCCCTTTTGTAGAACGTCTATATAACTTACCTCTTTTAATAATTCAGCATCGGGGTTTGTTCTGGGGTCATCATCATAAACTCCCTGAATCCCTGAGTGAGTGCCCTTCAATACAGCTCCTGCTTCAATCTCCACAGCCCTAAGAGCCGCTGTGGTATCAGTAGTAAAGAACGGATTTCCGGTTCCTGCCGCAAAAATAACTACTCGACCTTTCTCTAGATGTCGAACGGCGCGACGGCGAATATACGGTTCAGCTACCTGACTCATATGTATTGCGGTTTGAACTCGGGTAGGTTGACCCAATTGCTCCAGTATGTCTTGAAGGGCTAAACCGTTAATAACGGTCGCCAACATTCCCATATAGTCTGCTTGGGCTCTATCCATTCCAGCGCCACTCCCGACCATGCCTCTCCAGATATTTCCGCCTCCAACAACAATAGCTAGTTCAACATCGAACTCAGAACGGACTTTAACTATTTGACGGGCTATCTCTTGAACAACATGCCCATCAATGCCATGGCCTTCGTCACCGGCAAAGGCTTCTCCCGAGACCTTTAATACCACCCGGCCCCATTGGCCTTTCAGTAAGTCATCTTTCTTTTTTTGCACGGTAAATTTTCGCCTTATTCGAGTTCACTATCTCATTGCTACCATGAGTCAGCTTAATTTGCATCTCGACAAGAATAGATGATCTGAAGCTATTCTCCAATGTAGGCCTGAGCAAACTCTAAGATTTTGCCATCACCGATTCGCTGGGCCACGGTTTCCTTCTCTCCGAAAATACCCTGCTCGAGAAGTACGCGTTCGCTAAGCCATTTAGAAACTCGACCCTCAACTATCTTTTCCCAAGCTGCTTCGGGTTTACCTTCTGCTTTCGTGACACCCAGAGCGCTTTCTCGTTCTTTAGCTATCTCTTCCTGAGCTACGTCTTCTCTTCTCAATGCTGTTGGTTTTGCAAATGCGATATGTAAAGCAACTTCATGCAAGTCTTCATCTGAGACCCCTTCACCTACTACCACTACACCATTGATTCCTCTTCCTTCTTGGTCAGTGTGCAAGTAGACATCCATTAGGGCATTCTCCGGAACTTCGACTCGTTGAACCAGCCCAAGTTGAATATTCTCTTTCTTAGAAATTTTCAAATCATCTATTTCATCACTGATCTGACTTACTGCTTCCTCTCCTTCAGCAAGAACTAAGTCTGCCAACTTCTGAATTAACGACAGGAAATCTTCTGCTTTCGCTGAAAAGTCAGTTTCAGATTTAAGCTCTACAATTGCAGCTGCAGCATCTCCTCTTGCTACTGCAATTGCACCATTTGAGCTCTCTCGATCACTTCTACTATCAGCTTTAGCAAGCCCTTTCTCACGTAAAGCTTGAAGGGCAGCATCAAAGTCTCCTGAAGTTTCATCAAGAGCCTTTTTCGCGTCCATCATTCCAGCTCCGGACGCCTGCCGAAGTTTCTGTACATCTTTAGCCGTAAACTCTGTCATGATTATGCGCCCTAACTAGTTTCTTCAGTTTCTTGTTCAGATGGGGCTTCAGCTGGTGAAGAGGCAATTTCCTCAGCAATCTTTTTCTCTTTTTCACGGAATGCTTCTGCAGCAGCCTTTTTCGCCTGTTCTTGCTCTTCGGCTATAGCCTTATCATCTTCTTCAGTTCTTTCTTTGGCCTCTTCAGGCTTAGGCGCCGCATTTCCTATCCGCTTGGAAGCAATTAATTGACCTTCTTCTACCGCTTCACATATAACTCGACACATGAGTTCGCTAGAACGGATAGCATCATCGTTACCTGGTATCACATAGTCGATCACATCAGGATCACAATTCGTATCCACAACAGCGATGACGGGGATTCCCAGCTTATTTGCCTCTGTAACCGCGATATGTTCTTTTTTAGTGTCAAGCACGAAGACAATTTGAGGCCTGCTACGCATTGTCCTAATACCGCCCAGGTTACGTTCAAGTTTTGTTAGTTCTCTAGAAAGCATTAATGCTTCTTTTTTAGGCATTTCGTCGAATTCACCAGATTCTTTCATCCGTTGATATTCTTTCATTTTCGCTACACGTTTTGCCATTGTTTCAAAATTGGTCAGCATCCCACCGAGCCACCTTTGATTAACATAGGGCTGGGCACAGCGCTCAGCGAACTGTTCCACTGAGTCTCTGGTTTGCTTTTTCGTTCCCACAAACATCACTAACCCCCCGCCAGCGACGGTATCTCGGACTTGAGCGTATGCGGAAGCTAGACAATCGAGAGTTTGATTCAAATCCAGTAAATAGATTCCATTACGCTCTCCAAAAATAAATCTCTGCATTTTTGGATTCCAGCGTCTTGTCTGGTGACCAAAGTGGACCCCAGCTTCTAGAAGTTGCGTCATTGTGACAACAGGTGACATTAATTTCTCCTCCCACGGTTAAGCGAATCCTGAAACCTGCGCCCGAAAACGACCGTGGTTGGCTTCAAGTGAATTTTTGAACTGATTGCAGAACAGAGAGAAGTGTACCAGCAGAAATTCATCTCCCACTTGCAGTGCTTCTAGATTTACAGCGCAAGAGAAGTTCACGCTCGAGGATGAGTTTCCTTGTGAACTTTCTTTAGCCTTTCTTTGCTCACATGTGTATAGATTTGAGTTGAACCAAGATCGGCGTGACCGAGCAACTCTTGGACTTCTCTAAGGTCTGCTCCGCCATCAAGAAGATGCGTTGCGTATGTATGTCGAAATGCATGAGGGTTAGTTGGGGCTGGAGCTCTTCGGTCGATTAAGCGCCTAAGGTCTCGTGGAGTAAGGGGTTTACCTCGAAGATTAACGAATAGAAAACCATGATCCTGAAAGCCCATTAGTAATTCAGATCTACCTTTGGATACCCAAGCATTGATTGCCGTCACTGATTTCTCCGAGAGAGGAACAAGACGTTCTTTTTCCCCTTTACCAAGAACACGTACTAGATTTTTCCGAAAATCGAATGACTTTAGTGTCAGCGAACATAGTTCACTTACTCGAAGTCCGCTCCCATACAATAACTCCAGTACAGCATCATCCCTGAGGCGACGGGGTCCGTCGTCATCGACAATTGATGCCCTAGGAGAATCTAAAAAAACTTTGATTTCTTGCTGTTTCAGAACCCTAGGAAGCCTACCCTCTCCCAAAGTTGCTTGAATTTCGATACAGGGATCAGTTGAGGTCACTCCAGACTGTTGAGCCCATTTAAAATACCTCCGCAATGCCGATGTTTTTCTTGCGATGGTTCGTCTGGCATAGTTATTCTCCTGTAACCATGCGAGGTAATACCTAAGGTGCCTTCGGGTGACATCTTCTGGTTCGAAAATATCTGTCTCTTTACTCCAGCTAATAAAAGCATTGACGTCCCGTCTATAGACGGAAACTGTTGCGTCGCTAACGGAAATTAACGAAGCAAGGAACGATTCAGTCTCCCATGACATACCATTAGAATACTTTTTTTTACCCATGCGAGTGTGTCACGTAAACAATCAAGCAGTTGAGCACAATATATGGTTAAGGATCTAATTCAATATTTCGCGAATATACCTAGAGACAGCTTCTACCTCCACAGGGGAAAGCTGTGATACAAAAGCCGGCATACTTTGCCCCTTTCCTACGGTGATCACATTGATCAACCCGTCAATCTCTGGGTAAAGCTTGAGAATTTCTCCTTCGTTAAGTTTCTTCCCTCTCCCGCCTTGGCCAGAACTTCCATGGCAACTCGAGCAATTTTGAATCCAGATATTTCTTCCTGTAGCCAGTTCGGAATCACTTTCACCGTTAGAACCCATAGGTATTTCTGGGGCGGGAGAAGCCCCGCAAGCAAACGAAACAACTGCAAACATCGTTAATGTTGCAACCCTGAGCCCAGCGATAGGAAAACGAAGTTTATCTACCAACCGTTAAACCTTGGAGATCTTTTCTCTTGAAATGCTTTCATGGCTTCTGATACATCTTTTGTCGTGAAACTGACGGTTTGTGATGTCCCCTCTTGGTCAAGTGCATCCTGAATAGAGTTTGAGAATGATTTGTTCAACATTGCCTTACTCATAGCAAGAGCTCGAGGAGGTCCGCTAGCTGCTTTTTGAGCTAGTTCCAGAACTTTTTCATCGAGCTGATCCTGAGAAACAACATAATTGGTGAGTCCCATTCTGTTCGCTTCTGAAGCAGAGATGATATCTGCTAAGAGAACGAGTTCTTTTGCTTTCTGGAGACCTACGATTCTCGGCAGCAAAAATGATCCTCCGAAGTCAACTGATAGCCCTCTCTTTGCAAAGATCTCACTGAATCGGGCATCCTCCGAAGCCACTACCAGATCACAACACAAAGCGAGATTCATCCCTGCTCCTACTGCGACTCCGGATACTTTTGCAATAGTCACCTTTGGCATATTGAATAATGAAAGGCAACAATCGCCGACTTTACGCATAGATTCAAGTTGGTGCAGTCGAGGGCCATCACTGCTGGTACTCATCGCACTTACATCTGCTCCGGAACAGAAGTCATCACCTGCCCCAGTGATAATTACTGCTCTGATATCGTCTCTATATCCAAGGTCAATAAATATACGTTGGAGCTCGTCGAACATCTCACTTGTTATGGCATTTTTGACTTTAGGCCTGTTGATCGTAACAGTTGCGATATTTTCCTCTTGGGTTAACTGAATTTCTTCCATAAAACAACAATACTAGAGATGTGGGCTTTAATCCGACCCGAAGACACCGTAAGTCACAATTTGACTATTGGTTTGTAGCTATTGGCATAGTTATGCTTATTGCCCTTGTTCTCTGGGCTTGGTTAGGTTAATTAAACCATGTGGACTGAAGAAGAATGTGAAGTAACTTTTATCCAACCGTATCAAGCCCGAAAATCATATATATGCCCTGGGTGCAATAGAGAGATACCTCCCGGGAGTGGGCATATTGTTGCCGTTCCATATGCTGCAGCTGATCTTCGGCGCCACTGGCATAAGGGGTGTTGGGCAAGTCGGGAGAATAGACCTCCGGTGGGGTGACGACTAGTCCCTTTTTTCTCTGATCTTGGCTCTCTTGCCTACTCTACCTCGTTGGTAATAAAGCTTTGCTCGTCTAACCCGTCCACGAGATACCGTTTCAATTTTGTCTACGATCGGAGAGTGGACAGGAAATGTCCGTTCAACTCCCACACCAAATGAAACTTTCCGTACTGTGAATGTCTCGCTTATGCCGCCTCCTTGGCGACCTATCACTACACCTTCAAAAATTTGAATACGTTGTCTATTCCCCTCTACAACTCGAACGTGTACTTTGACAGTATCGCCAGGTGAAAAATCGGGGATATCTTCACGGATGTTTGCTTTGTCAATTTGATCAGTAAGTTTCATAATTCGATCTTATTCATTTTAGGGGGTTGAGGTCCTGACTAGATCCTTAAGGATACGGAGTATTCGGCGGAAAACAATCTACACAATTAATTTAATCTTCTAAATCTTGATATGCCCCATCAGAGTACGCCTTTAGAAGTCTTGTTTCCTCTTCTGTCAGTCCTCCGCGTTTGAGTATCAGGTCAGGGCGGATTTCCATGGTTCTAAGAAGCGACTTGGCTTTTCTCCATTGAGCGATTGCCTTGTGATCCCCTGAAATAAGTACCTCCGGAACGGTAAAACCTTGATAATCTCTGGGCCTAGTGAAATGCGGGTATTCGAGAAGCCCCTCGGAAAACGACTCCTCGACTGAAGACTCTTCATTCCCCATGACACCTGGTATTAGACGAACAACTGATTCTATGATTGCTAGTGCCGCTACTTCACCTCCGGATAAGACAAAATCACCTAGAGAAATTTGTCGGTCAACTAGGTTGTCGATGACACGCTGATCTACACCTTCGTACCTTCCACATAGGAAAGATACCCCTTCCAACTTCGATAGCTCTTTTGCGTCAGCCTGTTCAAATTTCTTTCCAGAGGGGCTCAAAAGAATCAATGGGCGGGGA
>Ga0208764_10000100_pt1 | contig 45376 bp, 44 predicted proteins | sample ETNtaG_18_FD_185762 | JGI IMG/M metagenome (GOLD analysis project Ga0208764, IMG submission 185762) | Marine microbial and viral communities from oxygen minimum zone, Eastern Pacific Ocean - ETNP201302SV91 (SPAdes) (version 2) | ecosystem: Environmental > Aquatic > Marine > Oceanic ... | reverse complement strand
TCTAACAAACCTTTTTATCTTTTCTTAGGTTCAAAAAATTAGTATGGAAATAAACAAAAATATGATTTATTTTAGTGGTCGAATTGAGAAATTAAAATTCGAACTCAAGCGCGGTCATGGACATTTAGGCAGTTATATTTTTGATCGTATGCGATGGCATTTAAATCCTAGATTAAAACATGTAAGTAAATTTCCAACTCATGTAGACATAGAAACATCAAGTGCTTGTAATCTTAATTGTCCAATGTGTTACACTGTTACTGATGAATTCAAAAAAGGAGTTTCAAAAATGCATATGGATTTTGAGCTTTTTAAAAAATTAATTGATGAATGTGCATCATACTCATCAAATTATTCTATTAGATTAAGTTGGAGGGGTGAACCATTTTTACATCCAAAATTTGATGAAATGGTAAGTTATGCAAAAAAAGCTGGTATAAAAGAAGTTTCAACTTTAACACATGGAGGATTTCTTACCCCAGAAAGATTTGAAAAATTAATGAAAGCAGGATTAGATTGGCTTTCAATTTCTGTAGATGGTACAGGTGAAACATATGAAAAAATTCGAAAACCATTAAAGTTTGACGAGACATTAGACAAAATTAAAAAATATCATGAAATTAAAAAGAAAAATAAATCTGTGAAACCTATAATTAAAATTCAAGGGGTTTGGCCTGCGATTGAAGAATCAAATGCTCAAAAATACTTGGATACATTCAATCCAATAGCAGATCAAGTAACATCAGGAGAATTATTGGATTGTTTAAGAAAGGATACTGAAATTGAATATATTGAAGATTATGGACCTTGCCCCGTATTATATCAAAGATTAACAATTGGTTCTGATGGATTAGTTAAATTATGCTATAATGATGAAATGGGAACAACTAATGTTGGAAATGTAAACAATGAAACTATCTTTAATGTTTGGCATGGTAAAAAATTACAAGCAGCCAGAGACATACATCTTAAAAAAATGGGTGTGAAAAAATTATCCCCTTGTAAATGGTGTATGTATCCTAGAAAAACAACCAAAGAAATTACTAAAGTGAATGATAAATTTATTACTTTAAAAAATATGTCAAATCGTTCTCAAGAAATTGGAAAATAAAAAAAACCACATTCAAAATTGAAGATAAAATTATGAATAATTTTGAAAAAGAAATTGGCAATCCGGATGCTACAACATATGATGAATGTTTAAAAATTTTTGAGTTTGCAGAAATGAAATCAAAAGATATTTTTTATGATTTAGGATGTGGGTTTGCAACAGTTTGTATTGCAGCTGCAGAAAATTATAATCTCAAAAAAAATATTGGAATTGAAGCACGTATTGAAAATTATTTAGAGGCTACAAACAGAATTTTTGAAAAAAAAATGGAAAAAAATATTATCTTAAAAAAGGAATTTATTGAAAATGTAGATTTTAGCGATGCAACTATTATTTATTATTCAGTCAAACCAAATTTTGTTCAAATAATTCATTTAATAAAAATGATGCAAAAAGAATGTAAAATTATTACTCCAAAAATTCCCTTACCATCAATCAAACCAAAAAAACAAGCCAAGATAAATAATTCAGATTTTTTTCTTTCAGAAGGACCACTAGAAGAATCAAAAGCAGTAAATGCAGAAGAATGGTTAAAATTTCTGCCTAAAAATAAAAATGAATTAAATAAAAAATGGATATATGATTTACTTTCTAAAATTTATTCAAATAAATAATTAAACAAATCCATGTGTAACTATAGGTTTTACATGAGAATTTAATTTTTGGATTTTTGGATTTTTAAATAAAATACTAATTACTTTTCTAATTGAAATAAATTTCTGTTTATTATTACTTAAATCAATAATTTTTTGAACTACAAGAAAATCTTCTTTTGTATCAACACAAACTCTGATTTTTGGTTTTTTAAATAAATCAGGAGCTTTAACATTGTAATGAGAGAACAGTTTTGGATTTCTCATAATAAATAATGTTACATGCTCTCGATCACCTAGATCATTTGTAATTCGTTCAGATTTTAATAATGATGTAAATTTAATTACTTCTACTTCATATCCAGTTGGATAAGTTTTGGGCAATGTATTAGATACATAATCAACATTTGTAAAGAGTGATTTTCTTACAATTTTATCAACTACATTAGGATCCATTAGTGGACAGTCTGCACTAATTCTTACTATATGTGTAGCATCAAATTTTTTCCCTGCTTCGCAAAAACGATTTAAAACATTCTTTTCATTTCCACGAAATACAGAAATTTTCATATCATTACACAGTTTGACAATCTGATCATCAATCTTTTTTTTTGTTGTTGCAACAACAATATGATCTAAAGTTTTTGAAAATTGTAAAGAATTTAAAAGATACCACAATAATGGCTTATTATTTATTTTTTTTAGAACCTTACCAGGAAGACGGGTCGAATTCATTCGAGCTTGAACAATACATATAATTTTATTTTTTGGTTTATTCATATCTAAAAAGTCTCCAAATTTAATACTCTAACAGTTAAAATAATTAAAATACAATTAAACTATTACTAAAGAGAATTAAGTGAAAATGACCATTATTACTATCAGACAACCAGGATTTATGCCATATATGGGGTTTTTTAAAAAAATTCAAACTAGTGATATTTTTGTATTTTTAGATGATGCACAATATGCAATTCGATCATGGGATAATAGAAATAAAATTCGCTCAAACAACGACAGTTGTTGGATTACTGTACCAGTCATACATCCTTTTGGAGAAAAACTTAATGAAGTAAAAATTTCATATTCAAAAAATTGGATAAATAATCATAAAAATTTAATTGAATCTAATTATAAAAATTCCCCATATTTCAAAAATTATTGGTCAGAAATCGAATTGATTTTAAATAAAAAATTTGAAAAATTAATTGATTTAAATTTAGAATTAATTGAATATTTTAATAAAATATTGAACATAAATACATCAATAATAAAATCATCAGAATTACAAATTAAAACAAAAGAAACTCAAAGATTATTTGATATTTGTAAAAAACTAAATGCTTCGACATACAGATCAGGGAGTTTTGGAAAAGAATATTTGGATGAATCTATTTTTAGAAAAGGAAAAATTGAAGTTATTTATGAAAATTTTCAACAAGCAACATACAATCAATTATCAAAAGAATTTATTCCAAATTTATCAATTATTGATTTGATTTTTCAGGAAGGGGAAAATGCAGCAAAAATTTTAGAGATTTCTACAAATTAAAAAATATTTTCTATGAAAAATTTTGTCTACAAATATAAATTTTAAAAAATTTACACATATACATATATGATTAAATTTTTTAAATTAATTAATGTCATCAAGCAGAAATAAACTCAGTAATTGGCTAATCAAACATCCACGATTAAATCCATTGAGATTTTCATTTGATGGAACATATAGAACATTGACATCATCGTCAAGAACATTTCCAGATTTTATGGTAATTGGATTCCCAAAATGTGGAACTAAATCACTTTTTTCATATGTAACTCAACATCCAAATATAGGAATTCCAAGTAGTTACGGAAAATATTTTTTTGACGCAAATTTTAATCGAGGTGTTAGTTGGTATAAAGCTCATTATCCTACGGTAAAACAAAAAATAATGCTAAAAAAAAATAATAGAGAATTTTGTTATGGGGATTATTCAGCAAGATATATGATGTATTATCCAAGTGCATTAAGAATAAAAAAATTAGTTCCCAATACAAAATTAATTGTGGTTCTTAGAAATCCTGCTGATCGTGCATATTCACAATTCAATTTCAAAAAAAAATGGGATGATTCATTATCATTTTCTAAAGCAATCGAAGAAGATGAAAAACGATTAGAAAATTGGGAATATATGGTAAAAAATAATTTAATCACAAGAGAAAATCATGTTGAAACTAAAACTCCATATTTTACTATGGGAAAATATGCTACACATTTGAAAGAATGGTTTAAAGTATTTCCAAAAGAACAATTCCATTTTGTCCCAACTGACAATATGTCTGATAAATTTGAAATTCAAGAAACAGTGAATAAAGTATTTAAATTCCTAGAATTGCCAGATTATGAAATTAAAGAATTCAGTAGGAAAAACGTTGGTTCATATGAAAAAATTGATGAGAAAGAAAGAGAAATTTTGAGAGATTATTACAAACCACATAATGAAGAATTAGAGAGATTACTAAATATGAAATTTAACTGGAATTAAGAAGTTAAAAGGGGATAAAGAAATTAAAAACAGAGTGAAAATATGAAAGAAGTTAGGATCAAAAATAAAATAATTGGGGATAATTATCCATGTTATACGGTGGCTGAAATTGGTGGTGCATTTCATAATTTTGATCAAGCAAAAAGATTGATAGACTCTGCATTAGAAATTAAAGTGGATGCCATTAAATTTCAAACTTTAGAAGCAGAAACAATTACAACAAAAAACAACATGTTTAATCTAGAAACAACAGGAAAAATTTCACAATTTGAATTATTCAAGGAAGCAGAAATTCCTAAAAAATTACAACTAGATGTTGTGAAATACGCAAATGATAAAGGAATTACAATATTTTCAGCTCCAAGTCACATTAATGATTTGGAGATTATGAAAGAAATGGACCTTGCAGTTTACAAAATTGGTTCAGATTTAGCATGTCACATTCCATTGTTAAAAGAAGTTTCAAAAATTGGTAGGCCAATAATTTTATCAACAGGAATGTGTACACTTGAAGAAGTAAGAAATTCAGTTAATGCAATTTTAGCTGAAGGAAATGACCAATTAATTGTTCTTCACTGTATTTCAGATTATCCAACAAAACCTGAAGATGTTAATTTAAATGCAATTTTAACAATGAAAGAAGAATTTGGTATACCTATTGGTTATTCAGATCATACTATAGGAAATGTTTCTTCACTTGCAGCAGTTAGTTTAGGTGCAAATGTGATAGAGCGTCATTTTAGAGATACTCAAAATCCTGAAGGAGTAGATGATGTAATATCTCTAGTTAAAGATGAATTTCAAGATTTGATTAACAATATTAGATTAATAGAACAAATCAAAGGAACAGGAATAAAAAAACCTAGTAATTTAGAACAGAAAAATTTGCTTAATAATAAAGTGAGCATAATCACATTACAAGATATTAAACAAGGGGAAATTATAACACCAAAAACAGTTGATATTCGCAGACCAGGAAATGGAATTCAGCCAATAGATTTTGAGAGGGTAATTGGTAAAAAATCTAAGATTTTCATACCTAAAGAAACACCAATACAGTGGGAAATGATTGAATAGGATGATTATTTTTTAGATTTAATTCTATTATTGATTTCCAATAAAACACCTTTGAATAATTTTCTAGTTTTATGATCAATTAAATATGTTAATCCAAAATATAATGATGTCCCTAAAATAAAAAATGGAATCAAATTAAAAAAGAAGTTAATTAATTTTGAATCATATTCCAAAAATTCCTCCATCATTAAATGGATTCCAGTGAATACAATGATGCTAACTAGTAAATATTTTAAAATTGTATTTTTATCAAGAGATAAAGATAGATTTCTTTTTACTAAATAAAATAAATATACTGTAAATGGAATTTCGACAATAAATACAATTACAGACCAAGCAATTACAAGATCAAGTTGAGAAGTATTAAATTGTAATAAAATAATTAAAGTAATTGTTAAAGAAGAAAGGTATACTGCACGTCTTATTAAACGAATAGTTGGAAGATAAAATAATTTACTTTTAAGGTAATCTTTTACTGAAGATTCTTTTAAATCTACTTTTTCAATTCCTTGTAAAGCATTTGTAAATGAACTTCCCAACATTTGTATGAAAGTCCTTAAAGAGAGGAATATTACTACAAGGACTGCGACATCATAGATAGGATTAAGTATGAATAATCCAGGTCTAGCAAAAGAAATTGAAATAGCTGTAAATAGAAATGCAAAATATAACAATCTCAGAAAATTTACTTCATAAAATTTATTGGATCCTCCACTTAGTAATTTTGGATAAACAGCCTTTGTGATTTGGCTTGAATGACCAACAATTGAGCCAATTGCAAATGCGGATACCCAATAAGCAAGACCTACTACAGAACCAGTGATTAAAGAAAATATTAAAACATCAAAAACTACTACATTAGGAAATTTTATGTAAGAAGGTAACCATGCTCTTTTTAACCAGCTTTTAAGAAAAACTTTATTAAAATTGGTTTGAAGTTTTTCTCTATTTAAAATTGTTAAAACAATTATACTTGGAATATAAGCTATTGTTACAGATAAAATCACACCAGTCAATCCTAGATCTAGAAAAATAATAAAAAACAATGCAGCTGGAATTTTTACAATATCAAAAATTATCACACCATAACTATTCACATGAGGTTTCCATCCCAAAGATATTGAAGAAAGAGTTCTATTCACAAAAGAAAAAGGAATCATTATTGCTGAAAAATATAAAATATCAATGTTTGTTCCAGTTGGCTTACTAACAAAAAATGCAATTAAAAGAAATATTAAAAATCCTATAATTGAAAAAATTCCGCTGCTTAAAACTGCAGTTTTTCCTGATTCAGTATCACGTGCAATTTCCCGAGTTGTCCAATAAGAAATCATAGGTTCAATAATTATCACATAAGTAACAAGTCCTCCAATTAAACTCCAAGTTCCTAATTCATCTGGAGATAAATTTCTAGTAATAATCACAACAAATAACATTCCAGTTACAACAGTAGATAATCCTAGAATCAAAGAAATCAATCCAGAATAAGTTACTCTAACTGAGGACATTATTTGATTGTCATTAATAGATTATACTTAATCATTTTGTATTTTAAAAAAACTTGTAGACAAAAAATGAAACAGGTTTTTAATAATAAAAGATATTAATTTTTAGAAAATTAGATAATTTAATAAAGATAGAAAGAATTTTTTAATTTATTATAATGATTGACTTACCAAATTTTGAAAAATCATTTGAATATGAAAATAACTTCTATTTATCATGTGATATAACAAGAATAAGTAAAATTTTAGCACAATATGAATTATTTAAATTAGTTAATGAAATACCAGGAGCCATTGTAGAATGTGGTGTTCTAAAAGGAGCTTCATTTTCCAGATTTGCCACGTTCAGAGAAATTTTTTCAAATCCATTTTCAAAACAAATAATTGGATTTGATACTTTTGGTAAATTTCCAGAAACTTCTTTTGAACAGGATAAACAACGTAGAGATTTACAAATAGATGTAGCAGGAAATGAATCAATATCAACTGAACAATTAAAAAAAATATTAAAACATAAAGGAATTGAAAGAAATGTTGAATTAATTGAAGGAGATATTACTCAAACAGTTCCTAAGTATATTAAAGAAAATCCAAGATTAAAAATCTCATTACTAAATCTGGATACAGATATTTATGAACCAGCAGTTACAATTTTAGAAAATCTTTATCCAAGAATAACAAAAGGCGGAATATTATTGTTAGATGATTATGAAACATTTCCGGGTGAAGCAAAAGCTGTAGATGATTATTTTAAAGATCAAAATGTTGAAATAAAAAAATTTCCATTTTGTTTATCCCCTTCATATATAATTAAAAAATAATTTGTTTTTAATTAAATTAAAATTTTTTCAAGATCTATTTTTTGTTTAATATTAAAAAAATAGTTTACTATTTCTTGATTATTTTCTAAAGTAGAATTAATTTTCATATGATTAAAAGAATTTATTTTTTTATCGAGCTCATCAATTGAAATAGTATGAATTATTCCATTTTTAATAAATGAGTCATAATATTCAGAAAAATTTGACTGATCTCCTTTCAAAATCGAAACATAAAAAACAGGTTTTTCAAATAATGTTGCTTCTAATCCCACAGTTGAATAGGTTAAAACAACTAGATCACTCACAAATATATCTTCAAATAGGCTCAAATTACTACAAATAAAATTTTTGCTTGGGCATAATTTTGATAATTCTTGTTGATCAAATTTATCTCCAGGATGAGGTCTAATTAAAAATATTTTTGTGAAATCATCTTTAAACATAGAAAAAAGTGAATTCAATAGAATTATTTCAGCTTTATGTTTTGATGCATAATAAATTCTAGATGATAAAGGAACAAATATTATTTGTTTATTTTTAGCATCATATTTTTCCAAAAGAAAATCTTTGTTGAATGAATTTTTTATTTCATTCAAATTAAATAATGATAAATTCCCTGTAACTAAAATTTTGTTATCTGGATAATTACCTTTTTCAAGAAGTAATTTTTTATCATGTTCACCAAAAACACAAGTCAAATCAGGAATTGGATGACCTAAAAGATTTTTTTCGTTATGAATATTTTTATGTAAATACTCTGGTGGAGTAATAGTTGCCCACATTCCATGTTGAATTCCTACAGTTTTAATTTTTAATTTTTTTGCAACAACTTCAAATGCTTTTGCATAAGGTCCAGTTTCATAAACTTGAACGATTTGTTTTGGTCTATTTTTTTTAAAAAAATCTTCTAATCCATAAATTAAACGTAAATATGTAAAAATATATGATTCATAAAAAATTTCCTTAAAAGTATATTGAATATAATCCCAAATCGAAATTCCATTATAAGTAAACAAATTTTTCATATCATTTTGTAATAATAGATCAATTGAATTTTTTAATTTAGCAAAGTTTTCTTCTAATTTTTTATTATTTTTTGATGAAAAAAGTAATTCAACTGGTATCCAATCAAAATCGCTTTTTAATCTCTCGGAGAGGGATTTTAAATCTCCTTTAAATGTATAATCCAAATCTATACACAAAAATTTTTCATTTTTTGAAGTCAAAAAATCAATAAAGGGTTCAATGAAGATTTCTGTTGATCTTGTTTGTTTAATTTTTACATCATAACTTTTGCGTCTATATATCCCAGGAGATGTAAATATAGTATAATTAGTTAAATTTTGGTTGAAATTGTTCGATTTTGTAAATTTTTCTAATCGATGAGTATGTTTTTTTGATGTAATTTTAGCATGTGCTAATTTTTTAATTTTATTTTTAGATGATTTTTTTATTGAAAAAGAAAGAATGTCTAAATTGTTCATTTTGAATTTAATTTTTTTTGAATTACAAATTTGTTCAATTAAACTTTTTTTATCAAAACCACCTTTTAATTCAATCACAGTGATTTTATTTTTATCGATAAATGATTCTAAGCAATCAATAAAGAAACCTGCATCATTACATATTGGATAAATAGTCGGAAAGACAAACCACCATAAAGATATATCATCAACTGCAAACCATTCATTCAATTTTTTATTGCCAATTATTTTATCAGAAATTTCAATAAATTTAGAGCGTGTTTTTCGTTTACCATATTTTTCCAATTCATTAAAATCAATTTCTAAAAAATTTGAATTTCTAGATTTTGGTTTAAAATCATAAATTATAGCATAAGTCATCACATAAACAAAAAGTTAATCATTACTTAAACTCTTTATTTTATATTTGAACTAAAATTTATTTTATTCATAATATTTTAAAAATCATCAATTTAATTTTTTTCTAAATAATCTAACAAAAAAGATTTTTCTCTTTCAGGAAGTAATTTCCATCTTTCATTTCTATTCAAATCTACATGCTCAGGAAGTAATTTCTCTAATTCATTATACCATTGTAAATTAGTAAACTGGTATAGTTTTTTGATATTATTTTTTGAATTTTTAACAAAATCTTCGTATTTCACATGAATTGTTTTATCCGAAATTAATGGTAAATCTTTATTCAGCATTTTTTGATATAATTCATAAAAATCAATACATGTTTGAATATCAGAACAATTTTCATTAAGCATTTTTTTAACATGGCCGTATCCACGAAAAGTACTTGGTGGTTCAAGGAATTTATCGCCCCATTTTTTTCTTTTTTGAGTAATTACTTGGTACATAGAACTAATTACAGATTTTTTGTCTCTTGTAATGATAATATAATAAGCATCTGGAAACATTTTATTTATCCATTTAATCCTCATTGAGCTCCTTGGATTCGAAGATACAAATCTAGTGGCATTAAATGCTTTTAATTGATACTTTATTGCATCAAAATAATAATTTTGTATTTCATCAGTCACATGTTTTTCTTCAAGATATTCAATTAAAGTATAAAATCTATCCCATACCCATCCTTCGCTTCTTTTTGGTCTATCAATTCCATATCGAAATTTTTGATATTTTTTTAATAGTGGAATGAATCTAAACATATTAGGCCGTTTATAATATCGTGATGAGTAATTTTCAAAATATGCAGTGTCTTTATGTTCAGTAAATAGTTTGTATAAAATATTAGTTCCACTTCTATTATTACCTATGATAAAAATTGGTTTTTTTATTTCCATTTATCGATCACAAGTTTTTAAGAAAATTAAAAATTAATAATTTAAATAAATTTGTTACATATAATTTAAAAATTAAATCATTGAACATATTGAGTTGTACGTTTTTCATCGTCACTAAAAATAACACCAATAGTTCTAAGTAAGGAAACATTATTTTCATCACAAAAATCAGAAAGTTTTTTAATATATTCAGTAAATTTCGTAGATGGTTCGTTGTTTTTAATTAAAGAAGAATATAGATCATCATGATCTAACATTATTATTTTTTCAGAAGTTGGGATTGTTTCTATGATATTTTTAATGTTCATAACTGCTGTTGGACTCTCAATTTTTGGTACAAGAATAATTTGTTTTGGAATAACTTTTTTGTATATTGTCAAATCTTCTGACGAATTAACATTTGAAATTGCAAAATATTTAATATTTTTATGAATATTTAGAATGTTGAATAAATCCTCTAAAGTATATCTGTTATTTGGTGGTTTAATTCTACCTTTAGGTAAATCAAGAAAAATCGGTTGATCAGAATGTTGTACAAGTAATTTTTCTAATTCATCAATTCCGTTAATCCAGGCTAAATTAATTCTATAAACCGTAGAATCTGGAAATTGGATATTTTGATTTAAAGCATTTTGTGATACAATTAACATTTAAAATATTAATTTTAATAATTTTATATATTCTTTGTTGATCAATTATAAAATTGTCTACATATTTCTATTTAATTCCAATTAAAATTTTCGCCTATCAATTTGTATAATTTTTCATTATGAGGTTTAAAAAAATCAGATAATTTTTTTCTAGTATTTGGATTCATTTCTGAATATTTTGCTTCACGGTAAACTTCATATTTTTTTAAATCAATTTCAGGGAGTTCTAAAAAATTCAAAGTTTTTTTATAAACTTTAGATGTATCAGAATCAAATTCATCACTGTTTAAGAATAGAAACTGTTCCCTTGGAAAATATTTGAACCAATCTTGTATAAAATTAACATAAATGCTTTTTGTGAGATAAGATTGAATTGTGTATTGTTTACTATAGTAATTTTTATTATCTAACATTTTTTTATATTCATCTTCTATTCTTTTATTTTCTACTTCGATTGCATCTTCAAAAAATGATAATTCCTCATTACCTTTGTTAAACTCCATTTGATATTGTGAATAAGATCGATCGATTGGATTACGCAATAATAAAATAATTTTTGCGTTTGGTAGTAGTAATTTTGTTCGTTCAGGGGCATGTGGATACCAATAATACTGTGTTGAAGCTTCTCCAGTTAGAAATTTTTGTTTTTTAATATTTTGTGTTAGATTTTTAGTGATAGTTAGAGGAAAGTAGGATCTATACCATGATTCACCATTTTGATAATGTGTAGTAAAAAAATTTGGTTGTTGTGCTAAAGGAGGAAAAACAGAAGGATGTTTAATTAAATGTTCAAAAAGAGAGGTTGTTCCTGATTTTGCAGCACCAATTATCAAAAAATCAGGTAATGTGTGCATTGAAGAAGTTAATTGAGAGAAAATCTGATAAGAAAATTTTAGAGTTGAATATAATGACTTATGTTTCATTAAAGATGGACGAATTTTTTCCCTAATACTTTGTTTCATCAGTCATTTTCCCAATCAAAATCTTTACCTAAAAATTTATAGAGTTTTTGATTATGTGGTTGAAAAAAAGTTGTTAGTTCTGTTCGTAGATTTGTATCTAATTTTTCGCTATATTGTCGTTCTTTAAATTTTTTATATCCTGGTAATTCATAATATGTTAATCCCAAAAATTCTAAAACTTCGTTGTATGTTTCAGTTGTTTTTTCAAAAAGTTCCTCACTTTTTACAATTAAAAATTGATTTCTTGGAAATATATCTATCCACTGTTTAAGATGTTTCATATACATTCCAGCTTCAACATGAGAATACCAATAATATTTTCGTCCATAATAATTTTCATTAGATTTCATTTTATTATACTCAGTAACGATCCTTTCATCTTCGTGTTCTATTGCATCCTTAAAGGAAAGTGTTTCTCGTCCAATTGCAGATTCCATATTATAATGTGAAAAAGCTCTATTAATCGGATTTCTCAATAAGATAATTATTTTGACATTTGGAAGTAATTTGAATATTCGTTTTGCTGCATGTGGGTGATTTAGATATCTGGGGGTTGCTTCTCCTGAAAGAATATTTTTATTTTTAATTAATTTAAATAATTTTTTGGTTAATACTTTTGGAAAGAATGTTTTATACCAACCAAAACCATTTTGAAATTTATAATCAAAATAATATACTTCTTTTCCTTTAGCAGGTAAAACATCAGGATGTTTAATTAGATATTCATACAATGAAGTCGTACCACATTTTTCACCTCCAATAATCAAAAAATCAGGTTTAGAATGAAAAAATCCTTTAAATTTACAAAAATGCAAATATAACTGATATACACGTTTAGATGGATTTTTGATGATTTTCATAATAGACATACAAAATACTATTTGATTAGTTAATGTGTAGACAATTTTTGATTAATCCTTCAAAATTTAAATAGAAATTAGAATTATGCTAAAAAAATATTGAATTATCAAAAATTCTTAATTTTTACGAACTGCAGATAATATTTCAAGTGATTCTTGTCTTAAATCATTAGAAATTATATCATAACCTAGATTTTTTAATAATTCTATTATTTTTTCTTCAGGAGAATCAAACATTGGATGAGTTTCAACAATTATTAATCTAGGTTTGATGATAAGATTTTGTAGAATTGGTAATTCAGCTCCTTCACAATCCATTACCAATACATCACATTCTGGAAAATCTTTAGCAAGAATAGTTGATGCTTCACCTACAAAACCCATTAAATGAACAGGTTTTTCAACAATCATATGTTTTACTGAAACTCTATCTTCAACTTTGTTTAAATTAATAGTATCATTAACTACATTTACTGAATTTTTATTTCCCTCATAAGTAATTACAGTTCCTTTAATTCCTACTTGATGAGCTACTGCAACAGTTGATGCACCAGTACCACCTCCAATTACAAGTACATTTTCATCACTTTTAATATAATTTCTAATTGCTGAAATTAATTCAGCTTCATGTTCAGGATAAATTTCAATTTTAGAGTACAAGCTTGCACCTCTTACAGCTATTCCGTTAAACATAGCAATCTTTCTAGATGGAATATGAAAACAATTTGTAAGTATTTTGAAAATCACTGCTTGAATTAAACCAGATGGCCCTTTATCAATTAATAATTTTTTTATTTTTTTAGATGTCATAATAATTTTCTATCATTCTAATATTTTTATTTTTTTTTACCATATTTATGTACAATTTTTTTAGGGTTTTTAAGACCTGTAGTTAAATAATAATTTTTTTTATTGACAATTTTTGTATACGAAAAATATTCATGTTGTTTACCACCAAATTTTTCAGCATAAAAAAATATTCCTTTTTCTTTTTTAGTTTTAGGATTAGGATCTACGCCTGCAAAATCAAAAGTTCGAAAATTCATTTTTTGTGCCCATTTTAAAGTATTCCAAGTAAGAAAAGTTCCAACAAGATCTTTATCAGGAGAATTTGATAATGCATGTTGTATTGAATTTCCATTAAAAAATAATGCCAAAATTGTTCCTTCGATTTTCCCATCAGATTTAGCCAATAGTAATTCCTCAAAACCATTATTTTGCATTATTTTCCAATGATTTTCCCAAAAATGTGGGCTTCTAAAATGATCTTTCCCTTCCCGTTTTTTTGTTTCAGACTTCAAATCCTGAAAATTCACCATATTCTTTATTTCTTTAGATAATTCAAATTCATAATTTTCTTTTTGAGATTTTCGAATATAATATCTAGTATCTTTTTTTAAGGAATTGTACAATTTATCAATATCTTGTTTTAGATCAATTACAAAAGTTAGTTTGGGATCTAAAGAATAATCTAAATCTTGAAAAATTTTTGAAGGGAATTGTGTTGTTAAGGGTGAAGAAATTCCTCTAATAATTACAACATGGTTTTTTTTTGCAATTTCATCAACAGATGATAAAATAATAGAAAGGATTTCATTTGAATTAACTTCGTCATGAATGATTGGACCATGATACCACCAGAGTTGTGTACCCAATTCTAACACATTTCCAATTTTTCTAATCAAAGAATTTGATTCATCCCAAAGCATTTTTCTATGTAGTAAACATGCTAATTGTCCTACTACATTTCCAAGTTTATTAGTGACAGTAATAAAAACAGGTTTGGAATTAAATGATTCATGATAGAGCTTTTGCCAAACAGTATTTTGATATATTGTAGAACCAGGATTTTTTTTTAATTCATTATTCCATTCGTCCTCATTTACACTAGTTGAAATTTTTACATTAAACGACATATTTGATCTAAAATAATTCTTTAATAAAAACATAAAAAATTATTTATAGACAATTTTCAAAAAAATTATTCAATTTTAGCCATATTCAATACTTTTTCAGGAGAAACAAGCGGTGAAAAATGTTCTATAAGATGAGTATTGATTTGTGATTTTTCAAAAAAATAATTAGTTAAAGCGTATCTAATTCCATTTTTGACTGGTATTCCACGATGAATGATAGAGGTATCTACCAATACAAGTGTTCCAGCTTTTCCTGTTAATGTCTTTAATCGATCAGGATCATTTTCGATGATTTTATCAACTTTTTCTTGTAAAAAAGAACTTTGCATGTGTTCTAATTCGGCTATTTTTCTATCATTATCTTTTGTTTCATGAGATTGATGAATTAATTGAAACGGTCCATTATTTTCATCAACATCATTTAGATAAATCAGAGATTTGAATTGACGAAAATAGCTATCACGATGCCAAGGTCCACCCGAACCATATTTTACATCTTTATCTGTTGATTCAATACGTCCAGCTAATGTAAAAGCGCAACATGTTGGAACTCCATTATATGTTCTAGCAAGTTTGTTTAACAAAGAGTCATCAAAAAAAATCTTGATGTTTTTTGATAATTCTTCAGCGCCAAAAACTCGAAGATCTTCTTGTTTTTGAACAAATTTTTTATTATTTTTAAATATATTATCTATATCTTCAATACAATTTTCACATTGTTCTTTATTAAAAAAATCTGGAATTACTACATATCCATTTTTTTTTACTTCCATCAATAAATCAAATTCCTTTTTTTCCAATTTTGAAAAATCTTGTTTATGAGAAAGTTCAAAATTAGTTGTATGTATCGAAGTGTAAAGTTTTGGAGATTTCGAAATTATTTTTTTTGCTAGTTTTCTAAACAATATTTTATTTCACGACCTTTTGTATATTAAGTAATTTGATAATTTTCAAGTAAAAAAGTAATATGTAGACAAAAATTCTATTAAGTATATCTAACTTACATAATTAAAGGGATTAATTTGAAATTATGTGTTTTTCCAAATGATCCACTCCAAGCATATTATGATAAAGGTGAAATTAAAGACAGATATTATAATCCAGAAAATTTTTTTGACGAGGTTCACTTTATCACTTTAATTGAACAGGATATAGAATCATCAAAAATCCAGAAAATTGTTGGAGATGCAAAAATTGTGATTCATTCAGTTGGTAAAATTAATATTAAAAATAGAAAAAAATATTTGAAAGAAATTATTGAATTATGTAAAAAGATCAACCCAGATGTAATTCGAGCATTTAATCCATTAATTGAAGGATGGTTAGCAGCAAATTGTGCCAAAGAATTAGAAAAACCATTTTTAGTTTCTTTACATACACAATATGACTATAATAGAAAGTTATCTAAAAAGAAATTAAAAAAATATTTAGCTTTAAAATATACAGAAAAATTTATTGAGCCTTTTGTTTTAAATGCTGCAGATAAAATTGTTGTAGTTTACAAAATAATACAACCATATGTCATAAAACATTCCTCAAAAAATTCTGAAGTCTTACATAACAAAGTTGATTGTAATAGATTTTTTAACAGCAAATCAATAGATTGTTTACCACAACCATTAATTCTATCAGTGGGAAATCTTATTCCTGTAAAAAATCATGAAATCTTAATTAAATCCATGAAGGATATTGAAGGACATTTACTGATCATTGGAAATGGTGAATTATTTTCTGAATTAAATCAGTTAATAATAGAATATCGAATACAAAATAAAGTAACCATTAAAAAATCAGTTCCAAATGATCAAATACAAAATTATTATAAATCTGCAAAAATATTTGCATTAGCATACAATACTAAAATTGAAAGTCTACCAATTCCAGTAATGGAAGCTATGGCAGCAGGATTACCTGTAATAATTCCCCCACCAGAAGAAGGTTTCTCAGAGGGATTAGAAAAAACTGCAATATTTACAAAAAATAATGAAAAATCATTTACAGACAATATTCAGATGTTATTAAAAAATAAAAATTTACAGAAAAAATATTCAGAGCAATCACTTGTGAAATCTAAAGAATTTGATTCAGAAAAAATAGAAAAAAGGGAAAGGGAAATTTACCTAGAATTAATAGAAGGAATTCAAAAATGATTATAATGTATTCCCAAAATACAAATAGTTCATCAATAAATTGGAGTAAGTGAAATTATGTCACTCCAAGAAACTGTAAAAGCTATTAATGAAAAATCAATATCTATTGAAATTTTTGGGTTAGGTTATGTAGGATTTCCTTTAACAGTTCGTTTGGCATCTGCAGGTTTCCAAGTAACTGGAATAGATGTTAATCAAGAGCGAATTCAGAGATTAAAAAATAATAAGCTTATGGATTCAGAAATACATTTAGAAAAAGAATACATTGATTGTAGACAAAAAAATAATATTAAATTAGAATCAAAACCATCCAACTCCACAATTCCCAAAGTTGGAATAATATGTGTGCCAACTCCAATTCCAACTAAAGATGTTAGTTCAGACATATTTGTAATATCAGCTGTAGAATCATTCCTTAACTGTTCAAAATCAGGTGATGTAATAATATTAGAAAGTAGTATAGAAGTAGGTACAACTGAAATAATTAGTAATATTATTAAAAATAGAGGATTGGAAGTTGGGAGAAATTTTGGTTTATGCTTTTGTCCAGAGAGAATTGATCCATCCAACAAAGAATGGGGTATAGAAAATATTCCTAGGGTAATTTACTGCTCTGATAACTCAAGCTTCGATATTGCTAAGGGAATTTATCTACATGTTAATGGTGGAAATTTATTAAAAGTTAATTCCCCTAAAATTGCAGAGATTGTTAAATCATTTGAGAATGCCTTTAGATTAGTAAATATCACACTAGTGAATGAACTTGCCATTCTATGTGACAAATTAGATGTCAATGTCAAAGAAATTATTGATGCAGCAGCAACCAAACCATTTGGTTTTTTACCTCATTATCCAGGTGCAGGAGCTGGTGGACATTGTATACCTAAAGATCCAAGATTTTTACTGGAATCTGCAAAAAAATTAGGAATAAAATTTGATACAATTGAACATGCATTAGAAATTAATGAACAAATGCCAAAATACATCACTAATGCCATTGAAGAGAAACTTGAAAATCAAGGATTGAAAAAAAATATTTTGGTATGCGGATTGTCATATAAAGCAAATGTAGAAGATATGAGAGATTCTCCAAGTTTTAAAATTATTCAAGAATTGAAAAAGAAAAATTTTGAAATTTTTGGATATGATCCATTTTTTAATTCAGATTTAACTGAAAAATATTTAATTGAAAATCATATTTCAGAATTGAACTTTACAAAATTAGATAATTTAGACGATAAAACCATTAAGGAAATTAATTGTATGTGTATAGTTCAACATCATGATGAAAATAAATTAAGAGTCAAAGAAATTTATGAAAAATCATTAATTCCACTCATTTATGATTGTCAAAGTAAATTAGTAAAAAATTTACAATCAAATTCTCATTTAGAGTTTCTAGGAAATTAATAAAGTAATTCAATTTCTTTTTTAAAATCTATTTTTGAAAAATTTTCAATCCAAAATAATGCCTGTAAAGAAAACATTGAGGCCCAAGAATTAACTTTCAGAGTTTTTTTCCATCCAAAAATAGATTTTCCAAATTCTTCGTAAAATCCTCCATTAACAAATTTATCTATATTTTGTGCCTGTAAAGTAAGCAAAAATGATTTTAATTTTTCAATTGTTTGATCAATGTTTTTTTGTTCCAGTTTTGCTATTAGTATTTTTAATCTGATTAATTGAGCAATAGGATAACTAGATTTGGAATGATATCTTGAATTAAACCATAAATCAATACTACCATCAGGTTGAATTTGTTTTTCACACCAATTAATAGCTTTTTTACAACTGTTCAGATAATTTTCATCTTTTGTAACATTGTACATATGAATTAAGCCTTCTAATGCATACAACAAAGTATGAAGATTAATCACCTTATTATTTTTATGAAGTAAAATACTACCATCAGATTGTTGAAAATGAATTATTGAATTTGCAATTATTTTTGCAGCATTTAATGAAGTTTCATCATTTGTAATTTTATAAAGTTGTAGTAATGGAATTGTTAATTTAATATGTAAGCATCCAGGTTTTTTGTACCAAACTTTATCATCAATTTCAAATTTATTAATTTCTAGATTTTTTACAGGTTTTATCGTTCCATCAGATTCAATAGTATCAGATAAAATCCAATTGTTCAGTTTTTGTGCATATTCAAGAAATTTATTATCTTTTGAAATTGCATAACAATCCAATAATCCTTTTGAACAAATTGCAGTATCAAAAGAATAAACATATTTTTTAGTAATTCCCTCAGGTGAAATTCCTTGAATTATTCCACCAAAATTTTCATACAAATCAATTAACCAATTACATGATGCCTTTGCAAAATGAAGATATTTTTCATTTTTTTCATGTTCATACAAAAATCTCATTGTACTTGCATAATACCCAGTTATTTCAGGGTACAAAAATGCAAATTCTTTATTTTTTTCATCATAAAATGAACGAACTCCACCAAAATTTGGATCCGATGATTCTGACATAAAAATGCCTGAATTTAGTAACCAATTTTTTGCCATTTCAAATGAAGAATTCAATACTAGGTAACACTTTTTTTGTTCCTTAAAAAGTCTAAAGACAGTGAAAATTCTAGTCTTAGTATTTCATTTTCCACCAATTAGCGGAGGAGGAGTTGTTGTAATTACAGATATTATTAACAAATTTGCAGAATTAGGAAATGATGTAACAGTAATTACACCAGATCTTAAATGGGATGGAGAACAATTTAATCCTAAAATAAACTCAAAAATCAAAATTATCAGAACAATAACTCCCTCACCTACTAAAATCAAAATTGCCGCAAGACGATGTCAATCTAATATTAAAAAAAAAGCCATTGAAATAGGAAAATTCAATGATTTTGATTTTATTTTCACGATTTTTCATCCATTTCATTTGGTTCCAAAAGCTGCAGTAGAAGCTGGGAAAGAGTTAGGCATACCATCAATAATTAAAGTGGATGATGCCATCTATCAAAAAGTATCTGGGATTAAATCAATACAAAGAAAAATTGAAAAAATGATTAATGGGAAAACACTTAGATCTGGAACTAAAATTCTTGTTTCAAATAATGATACAAAAAAAGTTATCATTAATGAATATAATGTAAAATCAGAAAATATTTCAGTAGTTCCAAATGGAGTAGATTTATCTTTATTCAAAACTAATATTAAAAAAAATCCTGAAAAAATTGTTTTTACGGGTGCAATGTATTATCATAGAGGTTTAGACATCTTATTAGAAGCAATTCCATCCGTGATCAAAATAATTCCTAATGCAAAATTTGTTTTATTAGGTAGTGGAGGAGAGGTAGATAAATTAAAAAAAGTTGTTTCCGATAAGAAATTAGAAAAATCAGTAGAATTTACAGGGTGGATAAATAGAGACAAAATTCCACAGAATATTTCAGATGCATCAATTGGAATTGGACCATTAAGATTAACAGATGTAACATCAAAAGCACTTCCAATAAAAGTTCTGGAATATATGGCAGTCTCACTACCAATAATAGCTAAAAGAGGAACATTACCTTTAGACGTGTTAGAAAATGAAAATAATGGATATTTTATTGATGATGCAGGTGATTTAGCAGAAAAAATTATCGGATTGTTAAATGATCCAAAAAAAGTTGAAAAAATGGGAATTCAGTCATTAAACATGGTTCAAAAATTTTCATGGAATAATGTAGTAACCAATATCATAGAAAATGTCAAAAAAAATTAAAAATGCTTTTGTAAAAGTTTAAGAATTTTTTCGCTTGCGTCACCTTTTCCATAAGGTATTTTTTTGGAATAAAGTTTAGGATTTATCACGGTTTTTTTAATGGATTTTGAGATATTTTTCTCATCTAATCCAATAATTTTAGATAAATTACTTTCAACTGCTTCAGGTCGATCAGTTGTTTTTCTGATTACCAAGACTTTTTTTCTTATTACAGGAGAAGTTGCTTCTTCTTGAATTCCTCCAGAATCAGTTACAATAAAACTACAATTTTTCATTAATTCAAGAATATCAAAATATCCTACAGAATTAAGAATTTGAATATTTTTATTTTGGGATAATTTTTCATATAAACCAAATTCATAAAGGCGTTTTTTTGTTCTAGGGTGTATTGGGAATATAATATTTTCCTTTGAATTGATCAGTCCTTTTATTATAGAAGAAAATATTTTTTTATTATCTACATTTTCAGATCTATGCAAAGTTAATAAAATGAAATTAGAGTTTGAAATAGATAGTTTTGATTTCTTTTTTGAAATTTTAGAATAGAAATTAATTGCATCAATTACAGTGTTTCCAGTTACAAATATTTTTCCATGGACTTTTTCAGATTGTAAATTAGATTTGGTAGTTTTAGTTGGAGCAAATAATAATTCAGATAAATGATCCACTACAATTCTATTATGTTCCTCAGGCATCCTCCAATCATTGCTTCTTAATCCAGATTCAACATGACTAATTGGGATATTTGATTTTAGTGAACAAATTCCAGCAGCTAAAACGGTATTAGTATCACCTTGAATCATTACCGTATCAGGTCTTTCTTTTATCAGTATTTTCGATAATTTTGCAATTATTTCACTTATTTGGAGTTGAGGGTTTGATTTTGTTATATTTAATGAATAATCAGGTTTTGGTAAATCTAATTCACGCATAAATCCTAATCCCATTTGATTATCATAATGTTGACCAGTAAAAATCACAGAGCAATTTTTGGAGCCAATTTTTCTAATTATTGGTGCAAGTTTAATAATTTCTGGTCTTGTTCCTAAAACTATTGCTACTTTCATCAGATTTCAATTTCTTTAATCCATAGATACTATTATTGGTATAGAAAGTTTGATTGAACGGTTTTTTGTTTATTCATTTATAATTTATTCTGAGCATATACATTAAAGTAAGAATTTATTTAAATTTTTTAAGAAATGAAAATTTTATTTATTGCTCCAAAATATTCTGGTGGAATTGGAGGACATGCAGCTAGAGTAGCTGAGAAATTACAAGAGTATGGATTTGATGTAAAATTGATGCATACATCTCATATTCCAATTAAAAAATTAAAAAATCCAAGCTTTGCAGCATTAAGTTCATTGAAAGCAATTGTAGGGACAGAAAAATTTGATATCGTTCATGCATTCAATGTTCCCTCAGCTTTTGCTATGAAATATACAAAAGCAAAGAAAAAAGTTTTATCCATTCATGGTATTTATTCTGAACAAGTAGGTGCATTGCATTCTAAAACCATATCTACTGCTGCAAAAATCACGGAAACAAAAGTTTTGCAATGGGCGGATAAACTTACAACTGATTCTAAAATTGTTAAAAAAATGTACAAAGAAAAATTAAATGTAGATTTTGAATTTTTTTATGCTCCATTAGATATAAAAAAATTTTCAAAATTAAAAAATATAGAAAAAAAAGAAAAACAAATAATATTCATTGGGAGAGATAGTTATGAAAAAGGAATTGATATCCTAAAAGGAATTGAAACAAAAATTGATGCCAAAGTAGTTTATTGTACAAACACAAAATGGGAAGATGCAATGGAGAATCTTAAAGCGTCTAGAATACTAGTAATACCATCAAGAATGGAAAGTATTCCACAAGTAATTAAAGAAGCATTTTATCTTAAAATTCCAATAATTGCAACAAATGTTGGGGGTATTCCAGAATTAATTACCAATAATAAAACAGGGATTCTAATTCCTCCTAACGAACCAGAATTATTACAAAATAGCATTAATGAATTACTTTCAGATTATGAAACATCAAAAAAACTTGCAAATAATGGGTATGAATTTGTGAGAAATAATCTTACATGGGAAATTTTACTTCCAAAATATGTTAAATTTTATGAAGATTTAGTAAATTCTTAAAAAAAGAATTTTTTTAAGCCATTTTTTAAGGATGTTTCATAATTCCAATTTATCAATCTTTTTGCAAGAGACACATCAGCAAGACTCTCTTTTACATCACCTAAAGGTAAATTATCATAATTTATTTCCAATTTTTTTCCAGAAAGTTCTATCATCATTTCTGCTAATGTTTTAATTGATGTAGAAATACCAGTTCCAATATTTAAAAATGAAAATTCAGTTTTACTTTCCATTGATAATAAATTTGCTTTAGCAATATCTTCTACAGAAACGAAATCTCTAGTGTGACTACCATCACCAAAAATTATGGGGGATTCATTTAGATTAATTTGATCAATAAATTTTGTAATTACTCCTGCATAATCATTAGTTTGACCAATTCCATAGACATTAAAATATCTCAAACCAATTATGGATACTCCTAAATCATGATATTTTTTAGCTAATTTTTCATCATCTAATTTTGTTATTCCATATGGATTAATAGGATTCTTTTCAAAATTTTCTTGGATCGGAATTGTTGTAGTATTTCCATAAATACTTGAACTACTTGCATATACAACTTTTTTTCCAAATTCTTTAGCTAGTTTGAATATATTTTCAGTTCCTTTTACATTTACATTACGATATTTTTCTTTTTGTATAAATGATTCAGATACAGAAGTTAAAGCCGCCTGATGAAAAATTCCATCACAATTAAAAATTATTTCTTTTAATGAATCAAAATCTAGAATGTCTATTTTTTTAAATTCAATTTGTTCTATAATTTTAGACAAATTTTCTAATCTTCCTCTTGAAAGATTATCCACTACTGTGACATGGTGATTTTTATTAACTAAATGTTTGGCAATATGACTTCCAATAAATCCTGCTCCCCCAGTAACAACAAATTTCACATGTTTGTTGAATCTAACACATCTTTAAATCTTAACTAATAAGAAAATAGAATGTTATAAAGATGGAAAATTCTCAATAGAATTAGGTATTAAACATTGAATATTAACAATAATTCTTCAATAATTAAAGAGATACTAAGCTTAAGATATTGTCCATCATTAGATTTTAACAAAAATAAAATTGTTGCAGATAATTTTTTACCTGAGGAAAAATTAAATTATTTAAAGCACATAGAAAATTCAATTTCTTCCGAAATTAAAAATGAAGTTCAAGACAATCATGTTTCAGTTGCACTAAGTGGAGGAGTTGATTCAACTCTTGTTATGGCATTACTTCGTAAAACAAAACCAAATATCAAAATTGATGCCATATCTCTAAAATTTGCAGATAGTGTTAATGAAACAGAAATTGCTGGAAATATTGCAAATAAGTTTAATGCAGATCATCATGTTATTTCAATTGAAAATTTCCTGGAATACCTTCCAAAAGCAATTAGTATAATCAAAATGCCATTTTGGGATACTCATTGGTTTCATATGGTGAAAACATCTTCAAAATTTTCATCATCCTTAATTTCAGGAGATGGAGGAGATGAATTATTTGGAGGATACACTTTCAGGTATCAAAAATTTTTGACAAATTTTAATTCGAATATGACTCCATTAGATCGAGTGAAATTATATTTAGAATGTCATGAACGTGACTGGGTTCCAGATCAAAATGAATTATTTGGTTCAAAAGCAAATTTTTCATGGAATAATATTTATTCAAAAATTATTCCATATTTTGATAATTTGCTATCTCCATTAGATCAAATATTTTTAGCAGACATTAATGGGAAATTATTGTATAATTGGATTCCGCTTAATACTAGTTTTCACAGTTTTTTTAATCTTAAGCCGATTACACCAATTCTATCAAATGAATTAATGAAATATGCACCACATCTTAAAAATTCAATTAAATATAATAGAAATAAAAATATTGGAAAAATTCCATTACGTGAAATTTTATCTCAACATATTTCTACTGACCTGATTACTCCAAATAAACAAGGTTTTTCAGTAAATACAATTAACTTGTGGAATTCTTATGGGAAAAAGATTTGTAAGTATTATTTAGATAATGCAAGAATTGTTAGTGATAAATGGATTAGTCATGGTTGGATTAAAAAACATCTTAAAAGACTTGATGAAAAGCCAGATGTTAGATATGTTAATAAATTTTTAGGGTTATTAGCATTTGAAATTTGGTATAGGATATTTGTTACAAAAGAAATGAATCCAGAAACAAAATTATCCATTTAAAAAATTATTATATGTAATAAATATACAACTAATTTTTATTTACCTAAAAAATCATATTAATTATTGAAATTAAAACTAGTTGAACAAATTGTTTGTCCAAAATGTCATACAAATTTTTCATTAAAAATAAAGAAAAAACAAAAAGAAGAAATCATTCAAGGAACTTTAACATGTACTAAAAAACACAATTTTTCAATCATTAGGGGAATTCCCAGATTAGTCTCAGATGAACAAAAAGATTTTGTAGATACTGAAGATGCATTTTCGTCAAAATGGAGACATTTTAACAAGACTTATCATAATAAAAAATGGATTGAAGGACAAAAGAAATGGTTTTTAGAAAGATTTGGATGGAAAACAATTTCAAAATTAAATACTTTTTTAAAAACTCGTTCTACAATTCTTGATGCAGGTACTGGAGTTGGCAATAGTGCTAAATTATTTTCGTCAAATTCAAATGCACAAGTTTTTGGAATTGATGCAAGTGAAAGTATAGAATTTGCTTACAAAAAATATGGAAAAATACAAAATATTCATTTTTTACAGGCAGATATCAGAAAATTACCATTCAAAAAAAATTTCTTTGATTTTATTTGCTCAGATCAAGTATTGCATCATACTAAAGATACAGAATCTTCATTCAAAATACTTTCAAAACTATTAACAAAAAAAGGAATTATTTCGATTTATGTTTATAGAAAAAAAGGACCTTTACGTGAGTTTGCTGATGATCATATCAGAAAATCAACAATCAAAATGACTGAAAAACAATGTATGAAATTTTCTAAAAGTATGGCATTATTAGGAAAAAATCTTTCACAATTGAAAAATAAGATTACAATCAAAGAAGATATTCCTCTACTGGAAATTAAAGCAGGGACATATGATATTCAAAGATTTCTATATTGGAATTTTCTTAAATGTTGGTGGTCTCCAGATGTTCCATTTGAACAAAGTATAGCAACAAATTATGATTGGTATTTTCCAAAATTTGCTTTCAGACATTCAGAAAAAGAAGTGAAAAAATGGTTCAAAGATGTAAAATTAAAAATAATACATTTCAATAAAATTGAAAGCGGTTTTAGCATTAATGGTAAAAAATAGTAGTAAATAAAAAATAAATGTTATGTGAAAAATTATTTAAAATTTAATCAAGAGAAGAAAATGAAGAAGTGTAATTTTTGTTTATTTCATAAACCAGCACACAAATCATTTCACCATCATCGTCATTTAGAAAACTAGGAGATGCATAAACTAATTTTAATGGATCATTTTCAGAATTATATTTTACATCTTTAATACTAATTTCCATAAACCCATTTTTAAAAAATGGTGAATTCTCTTCAGTTTGAGGCTGATAATATACTACTGGACTAAATGGAAGCAATTTTCCAAGCATAGTATTTTCATAAAAACTTGGTTTAGGAGTTTTTGCATCTAATTCTAAATAATTTCCAGGTGGGAATTGAGCAATACGTGAAATCCATAAAATTTTTGATTCGTCTGCACCACCGCCTACAACATAAAGTGGTTCATTATTTGGATTATTTCCTATATCTTGTGCTGCAACAAATACAAGCACATAATCAGCATTAATTTCATTAAGCATATTCCAACTAACATCAGGTGGGCTCATCAATATTGTTGCCATTCTTTTAATTTCATTTGTATTCAATGTGGCATTATCCACAAAAGTGGTTCTTTCAGATAATGTGGTGATCCAATATCCATAATCCCACCAAGATGCAATTTTTGCATTTTCAGGAGTATTCAGTTTAATCCATTCCAATGTTTCTAACCAATCATTAGTTGGAGAATACAATGTTGCTCCATTAAAAATTATAGGAGGAGAATCAACAGCATCAATCCAATTATTAGTTTCTGGAAAAACAAGCGGACTTGCAAATAAGGGTATAATAATAAATACATAAGAAATTTTCATGAAATAATTTTTCTTTTTAGAAAATTTAATTTTAAAAATTTCTTTTGTTAAAATAGACAAACCAATAGAGGCTAATAATATTAATGAAATAGATGCAAAAATTTCCAACCGTATGAATACTGAACTAACATATACTCCAGTAATTCCCATGATAAGCACAAATATTTTGATATCATTTTTGACAAAAATTTTATTTTCGGATGTTTTTCTAGATAATAGAAACCAGATACCAATACCAGCAAAGATCATCCATACAGAATGGAATAGAAAATTGAGATCAATTGATGATGGAGAATGTTCAGCAACTGAATCAACTAAAGGATTAGTTGTAGACAAAAATGGATTTAGTGCATTTAGATATCTAAAGCTCGGTAAAGGTAAAAAATTACCTTCTTCATTAATTATTAGGAAAGACGATCCAATAATTATGATTGAAAGAAGTAAAACCAATCCATTCCTTTTTTGATTTGTACCTCTAGTGATTTTATTAATAAATATACAAGATATAAAAAATAAAGTGGGAGTAATTAGTACTATTCCACCCATTCCAAAAACAAAATTTGGTCCAGGTCGTTCAAACATAAAAGCAGTGAAAAGAAGTGTTCCTACAAATATCGGGATATTAAATAGCAAGAATCTATAATCATTTCTTACAAATGGTAATGTAAAAATGAATAAGCCAATAGGAATTATAAAAAACTGATTTCCTCCCCATGAGGCCATCCCAAAACTCAGTACAATTCCACTAGCAATAATTTTTAATAATGAAATTTTTTTATTTTTAGATTGTAGTGCGCTAAAAAATAAATACAATCCCAATATGCCGTAAAAAATTCCTAAGGGTTCAGATTTAAACCAACCAGCAGTTCCACGAATAATTATTGGTAATGATACAGCAAATAACAAAGATGCAATCAGACCTGCAAGTGTTCCTCCAAATAATCTAACTAAACCAAAAATTACAATTACAGTTAATGAACCAATGATTACTGGAAATAATATAGTATAATCATATAATGATAAATTCGATCCAAATATTTGATAAGTAATTGCTGCTGTAACATGAAGCATTGACTGTGAAGTTGAAGAAACATTTCTTCCTGTGGGGTACCAACTTTTATCATCATGCCATTGAAAATATTCAGAAAATCCATTATCTACAATATATTCAGTAGCACGAAAATTAAAAAATGGATCAAATTCATTTAATTCATTTCCATATTCTAATCCTTGAGATCTAATTAGAAAAGATGTAGAAAAAGATAAAACCAAAACTCCAATTATGATAAGGTGATTTAATTGAAAATTAAAACTGCTAATTTGAAATAATTGAGTTTGAAAATTCAATGTTGAATTATAATTTTGAACTGTTATTACTCTTTTGAATATGTGATTATCTTACATTGTTGCTTGAGATGCATCATGGAACATCTGACTCTTTGCACAGCCAGCAGCAAGCTCATCACCAGCACCACGTCTCATAAGGCCTCTGTATAGACCATCTTCAAGTTTAACACCTTCACGTTCTTCCCATTCCTCTACAGTGATAGAATATTTCTTTTGGATTCTGTCTCTGTACCATTCTGGAATTACATTAAATGCACAGAATGGAACTATTCTAAGATCAGGAGTAACATAGTGAATATCACATCTTTGTAATCTTTCTAAATCTTCATTATACTTGTCTTGGAAGTGCATCATACCTAGGAATAATCCTTTAACGTGCCATGAACCTACTGAATCAAATGATCTTTTCATAAGGATATTACCAAACATTTTAGCTAAATCTAGTCCTGCTGGTTGTTTTTTGGTATCAACAAAACCTTTGAGTTTTCTTACAACTTCAAGCATTGTAAAATACTTATTTTTGCCAGAACGAATTTCTTCTGCCTTATCTTCAAAGAGTTCCAACATTCCTTGTATGTCACAAAATCTAGTTAATGGAACAAATTTCTTTGTGTCAGCATCTTCAAAGATGTATGTTCCTGCACCACAAGCAAAGTGAATAGATAATTCGTATTTTGGTTTACTTGAGAATGCTTCAATTACATTAGTTAGTGGCATACAACTTGGAACTGGGAACCAATCATCAACAGTTACTTGACCATTAGTTTGCTCTTCAATTCTTTGAACGCAATCAGGAACTGTAATTCTGTATTTTTCACGTTCAGATTTACCCATTCTACCAGTTAACGATACAGGTTGGAAGTTTACAGCATGAACTATATCCATGTTTTTTTGTGCATATCTAATAATTCCACCTAATTCATGATCATTAATTGATTTGATTACTGTTGGAACGAATACTACAGTAGTACCTGTTTTTCTACAACTATCAAGAGCATGTGGCATTTCCCAGTGATTTTTAGGATTTGTTCTTGCAGTTACACCATCAAAAGAAAGATACAAGTTGTTACATCCAGCAAGTCTAACTTCTCTTGCTGCTTCAGGATCCATAGCATGTCTAATACCATTTGTATTCATTTGAATATGATCAACACCTTCTTCTTTCATTATTTTAATAACATCAGCAATATCATCTCTAAGCATCGGTTCTCCACCAGTAATTTGCATTGAATTTCCTGGAATTGGTCTTTCTGCTCTTAGGGTTTTCATCATACCTCTAACTTGTGCATGATCTGGTTCATACATGTAAGCACCTTCAAGACCTTTCTTTACGTAAAAGAAACAATACCAACATGTTAGATCACATCTATTAGTTACAATCATGTTTGCCAATCCACTGTGAGATAAGTGATTTGAACACAAACCACAATTATTTGGACAGGAACACTTGTCAATCATTACGTTTGGAGAGTGTGTACCTTTACCATCCATCCAATAAGTACTGAATTTTTTGTACATTTCATAAGAACCAAAGTATAATTCTTCACATTCACCGTGAGTTGGACAAATTTTTGACATGAAAACTTGACTATCTCTTTCGAAAAGTTCAGCATCTAAAATCATGTTACAGTCAGGGCAAATACTTTGAGTGAATCTAATGGTGGATTTTTTACCTAAATTTTTACTTGATTGATTTGAAATTTGGATTAATGCCATGCGTACAAATTGATTTTTCTAAAAACAGTATATAATCTGTTTCATACTAACCCCCGTGTGGAATTTAGTAGATAGTCATGAGGGGTTTAAATAACAAAACTGATCGATTAGATCGAATGAGCATATCAGATAAAACAAAAAAATCTTTAGAAAAAATTGGTCTTACTAGTTATGAAATCAAAACATTTTCAGCATTATTAAGATCAGGTGAAATGACAGCATCTGATCTTAGTCAAAAATCATCTGTTCCATATTCAAAAATCTATGAAGTATTAGGAACGCTAGAAGAAAAAGGTTGGATCGGTTCAGATGATTCAAGACCAACAAAATATTTTGCAAAATCACCATCTACAGGGGTAGAGAGTACAAAACAAAAGATGGAAAGTGATTTTTTACAAAATCAAAATATTATTTTAAATGAATTAGTTCCTTTGTATGAAAAAAGCGGGACTAGTGAAAGACCAGATATTTGGGTACTGTCAGGAGCAGTAAATATTACTGCAAAAATTTTAGAGATGGTAGATAGTTGTAGAGATGAAGTAATGATTACATTACCAGAAGCTGGTGTAGAACTAGTAAAACAAGCATTACCAAAATTAAGAGCCCTACATGATAAAGGAGTAAAAATTACAATTCTCACATCAGATAAAATTGATAAAGAATCAGTAACTGCGATTAAAAGAGTGGCAGAAGTTAAAATTAAGAAAGGTTTGTTTGGAGGAGGCATAATTTCAGATAAAAGATACGTAGTAATTTTATTAGGTCCAGAAATAGCAGGTGAAAATTCTTCAGATATTATTGCAATTTGGGCAGATCATATAGGTTTAGCAGGATTTGCTCGTCAATATTTTGAATATTTATTAAAAGATTCAAAGAAGGTATAGTAAATGGACATATTAAATGAAGAAGAAACACTATTTGTTGGAACTGCAGAAGCAGAACATGTAGAAATGTACCTTAAAGCGATTTGGCACATTAAAGAAAGAGGAGATGATGTTAAGATTAGTACAATTGCAAAAATGCTCAACATTAGACAGCCAAGTGTTGTTCAAATGTTAAAAAAATTAAATGTGAAAAATCTTGTAGAATACAACAAAGCAGGAGTAAATCTTACCGAAGAAGGTGAAAGAATTGGATCTAGTATGATGCGAAATAGTAGATTATTAGAAGTTTTGATGGATAGTGCGTTAAAAGTTGCAATTGATGAAGAAATGGTATGTGGAATTGAACATCATATGAACAAACAATTCACTGATGCATTATGTGTAATGTTAGGACATCCAAGAAAATGTCCACATGACCATGAAATTCCAATGGGCGAATGTTGTAAATAAAATATATCCCAAAAGATATATCAGATTAGAAATTAGTTTAAGCATGGCATGTTTTTGTGGTTGTGAAACTTATGTTAAAAATGAAGATGGTTTCAAAATTGCATGTGTAGAATGTCAACATGGACCTCAAAACCATGATGATGAATTTAGAAATGCAGCAAGAAAGAATGAATCACAAAGTCAAAAACGTGATGTAGATTTTGGATAGAGAATTATTCACCAATTATTTTTACTAGTACTCTTTTAGATCTTTTACCATCAAATTCTCCATAAAAAATTTGTTCCCATGGACCAAAATCTAATTGACCATCAGTTATTGCAATTACAACTTCTCTACCCATCACTTGTCTTTTTAGATGTGCATCTGCATTATCTTCTCCAGTTTCATTGTGTTTGTATTGATCAATTGGAGAATGAGGTGCTAATTCTTCTAACCATTTTTCATAATCATTGAGTAATCCATTTTCATTGTCATTGATAAAAACACTTGCAGTAATATGCATAGCATTTACAAGACACAAACCCTCTTGGATTTCACTTCTTTTTACTAATTTTCTAATTTCAGGAGTGATATTGACAAAACCTCGACGTGATTTAACATTAAAAGTCAAATATTCGGTTAAAGAGTTCATAATTTTTTAAAATGAATCATCAATTAAAATCATAAAGCAGGCTCAGAACTCAAGATCCTCATCATTAATCAGAGGGATAGGAACATCACAGCCCTTAAAGCAGTTTTTAGAGATATTCCTATTGAGTCTTTCAAGAAGCTTGATAAATGGCAAATAGTTAGTTAAACAAAATGGTTACAATTAGCACTCCTTCAACATTAGAAAGTTTTAGAAGATTTATCATCTCAAGTACTTGTAAATCCTATGCTCCAAGAAGTTACTTGGAAGATTCAGAAGTATTTGCTGAAAGAGAAGACAATTTAGGAGCAATATACGTTGAGGCTGCAGACAAAGTAACATTAAAAAAAATTAGAGATATTACATTTATGAATGCTAGAGATGTTCTTGGTATTATTTATAATTCAAAAAGTGGCAACACATCTCTAAAATGGCGTCAGATCAGAAGAATGGAAGGTAAAGTAACCGGTGAAGCTTCTCCAAATTCATTGACAAATTTAGCAGAATCAGGAGTTCTTACTTTAGATTGGGTTGAAAATTATTTGAAGAAGAAGTCACAAGAAGAAAAAACTACTGAAACAACAAACTAAACACTTTACTTTTTGTAAATAATTCAAGTATCATGATTACAAAAATAATAGACGAAAATTTAATTTCAGTAATTCCAGAAGATTCAGATGATTTATTGAATTTACGGCGTATAATTAAAGAAAATGATAAAGTGATTGGAGATACAACAAGAGTTTTAAAACAAGATAAAGAATATGCAAGACCAGATAAAGGAGAAAGAATTAAAATTAGAATTGCCTTAATTGTAGAAAAAATCTCTCTAGATGAAGTTTTAGATAAATTAAGAATTGGAGGAATAATTTCTGAATCAAGCAATGAATCAGTTCCACATGGTTCACATCATTCATTTATTTTAGAACTAAATGATGGAATTACAATTTCAAAGAAAAAATGGTCATCAATAGAGAAAAAGCTTTTGAAATCTAGTAATAATCAAATAAGTTTTGTATTAATTGCAATTGACACAGCGGATTGTGGAATCGCAAGATTAAGAGGTACACATTTAGAATTTATGCCAAATATCTATTCTGGATCTGGAGGAAAAAGATACAAAACTAGTTTTAATATTGAAAAATTTTTTGAACAAGTACATCAAGCAATAACTTCTATTTTCAAAGAGGGAGATATTATAGTAATTTTTGGTCCTGGTGAAACAAAAAAAAGATTTGTTAATCATCTTCAAAAATCACAAAAGTACAAAATTCAAGTTGTTGACGGAATTGATTCAGGTGGAGAAGATGGAATTTACACTTTTACAAAATCGCAAATAATGCATGAGATAATGTCAGATAGTAAATTAGCAAAAGCTGCATCAATTATTGATGAAATTATGGTTCTAGCAAACAAAAAAAGTAAAAAATTTACAATGGGTTATACTGAAACTTTGAATGCAAATCAAATCGGAGCTGTACAATCAATTGTCTTTTCAGACAAAATAATTCAGGAAAATGATGAACAAGAAATTATGGATTTTCTAAATGATGTTGAAAATAAAGGCGTTGAAATTTACAGTGTTGATTCATCTACAGATATTGGATTAAGAGTTACAGGTTTAGGTGGAATAGTTTCTTTGTTACGATATTCTTTAGAAACTTAATTTGTTGATTCGATTAACCAATTTAGATATGATTTATTAATTGAAGTAATATCAATTTCTGCTATTTCTGGAACATCATATGGATGAGTTTCAGTAATTTTCTTTTTGAGTTTGACTTTATTTTTTGTCACTGTTTTAAATATTGCAATATATTCTGATGAATTTTGAATTTTATCATTCCAAGAATAAACTGAATCAATTTTTGAGATATTTACGCATGCTATTATCTTGTTTTTCACAAGATCATGTGAAATTTTCAAAATTGATTTTTTATCAGGATATGTAGAAATTATTAACACAGGTTTCATAGTAACCGATAAATGCCCGTTCTTTAAAAAATTAACAATTAGTTTGGAACTTGATTTTATTACAGAAAATTCGATTATCTACGTCTTAATGGCATGGGTAGTAATTTTCATCTCAGCAAAAGCCCTAAAATTGGAAAGGTATGGTTTTGAAATAAAGGCCTACAGTCTAGTTTACAAAAATAAGGGAGTAAATGAACTTTTAATAAAAATTTTAGGAAAAACAAGATCAGCAGTATCAGTTTTTGCAAATGTTAGTGTAATTGCAGGATTCATTATGATGGGTTTTGCATTTTGGTTTTTACTAAATAATGTTTCAAATTTTTTTGTTGCACAATCAGAATTTAATGAATTAACTGTACTCATTCCTGGTGTTACATTGACTTCAGCACCAGCTATAACCTATTTTCTACTTTCAATTCCAATTGTACTTGTAATGCATGAAGGAGGACATGGGATTGTAGCTGCACTTGAAAAAATTAAAATCAAAACAGGAGGTTTTGCAATTTTTATTGCAATGTTTGCAGGATTTGTGGAACCAGATGAAGAAGAATTTGAAAAAGCAAAAAAGATTTCTAAATTAAGAGTAATAGGAGCAGGTGCAACTTCAAATGTTTTATTTGCATTAGTATTAGGTGTCATACTATTAACAAATCCATTTTTTGCAATGGTTGTTCCAGAACCACTATTAAGTATATTTTACGAATTACCTGAAGGTGTTTTGATACTTTCAATAATAGAAAATTCAGGAGCTGAACAAGCTGGATTACTTGCAAATGATATTATTACATCAATTAATGGTATACCGATTCTTAGTCCAGCAGATTTCCCCAATTTGAGTCCAGGTGAAATAGCTAATGTTTCAATTCTTAGAGAAGGCCAACCATTAGATTATGAATTAAAAATAATGCCAGCACCAGATGATCCTGAAAGAGGTTTAATTGGAATTATGAGAGATAACTCTTTTGCATATACACCTGTAATGAATTTCATTGAATGGAATGACCCAACAATTTCAATGTTCTTGTTATGGTTATGGATGATTTCGTTTTTCATAGGTATTATCAACATGCTGCCATTACCAATTTTAGATGGTGGAAAATTTATCCATATTATTATTGATAAAAGAATTTCAGAAAATTCAGTTAAATTAACAATGTGGGGAATTTATGCATTCACATTTGCATTATTTGGTCTCAATATTGCTTTATCATATATGAAATCTGGTTGGTTTACAATCTAAAATTACCTAAAGAATCATTAATGAAAAATAATTATTAATTTTATGACCTGTGATAGATGTGATAATCAGGTAGCATATACAAGAAAATATTCTGGTGAAAAGCTCTGCTCTAAATGTTTTTCAAAATCCATTGTAAAAAAAACTGCTAAAACTATTTCAAAATATAAAATGATAAAACATGGAGAATTAGTTGCAGTTGCTGTATCAGGTGGAAAAGATTCACTGGCATTACTTAAAGTAATTCATGAAATGTCATTAACACATAGTTTTAAAATTAAAGTCATAACAATTGACGAAGGAATTCCAGGATATAGAAATGAAGCATTGGAAATTGTTAAGAAAGTTTGTGAACAACTTAACGTAGACTATAAAATATATTCTTACAAAGATCTTTTTGAATTAACACTTGATGAAGCATTAGATTTACGAGAAAATGAAAAAACATCATCATGTTCAATGTGTGGAACATTCAGAAGACGTGCAATGGATTATGCTGCAAAAGACATTGGAGCAGATCTAATTGCAACAGGACATAATTTAGATGATACATTACAAACTTTTGTGATAAATATGCTTTCTGGAGATACAACCAAAGTTGGTTGGATGAATCCAGATACATCAACAAATTCTTTAAGAAAAATAAAACCATTTTGTGAAATATATGAATCTGAAATTGTATTTTATGCATTTACAAATGGTATGCCATTTCAATCTGAACCATGTCCACACATGAATGAAGGGATAAGAACAGATATTCGTGAATTTTTAAATTCATTAGAAAATCAACGAAGTGGAATTAAAAATAATTTGTATCAGTCAATAATCAAAGTTTCAGATGTAATGAAAAATTCTGATTCAAATTCAAAAAATAAAACAAAATGTGAAAAATGTGGTGCTGAATGTACAGGTAACATATGCTCAGTATGCACTATGGTCTTGAAATTAAAATCAAATCAAACCTAATGCAAATATAACATACCATATTAGAAAAGGCGGTAGTAGGTAGGATTGGGGTGCCAGCCGTGCCCTATTCTGAAACCGGCTATATGCAGAGATCAGCAACTGTTGGGTAAATCTCTAGATGGGTAATTCCCGCTTGGTGTGCGGAAATGAAATCACGCCGAGGCGGGTGGTTGCAGGACTAGAAATATTCGAAGGAATAACTTCTAAGACCGAACTATCGAAAGGGATGAGGTCCGGGAGGGAGCAATCCTAAGGTGGAGCATCCACGCTTCCTCGTCTACGTGGCGGATCTTGTATGCCTTGAAATGGGGCTATTCGTCTAGACTGGAACCAGCGGATCTACTACCATTATAATTAAATTGAATTTGCATGGTTATCAAGGAATATTTTCATTTGGAAATAAAAGAAACTAAAATATTAAAAAACTACATAAAATATCCATTAATACAAAACATTAAATTTTGAAAATTCATTTTCAAATTTTTCATTACAAATTTCAACATTTTCAACAATTGAATTTGCAGGACCAATCTGAGTCCATTCAATTAAAGTTTGAATATTATTTTCTGTACCTTCTAAAACACATTCAACACGACCATCTGGAAGATTTTTTACCCATCCAAAGATATTATTTTGAATAGATTTCGCTTTTAAACTCTGACGGAAAAAAACACCCTGTACTCTACCAGTTACAAAAAGTTTAACACGTTGATTTGACATTAAAATAAAATTAAAAACCACATTAATCAATTTTAGGTTTAAAGAAATACTACTTTCTTTCTTTAATTCTAGCTCTACCAGTTTTTCTTGCAGCGATGCTTCCTACCTTTGCACCTGGAGGAGCATCTCTAGAAACTGTAGAACTTTGTCCAACGTGTTGGTGACGGCCACCACCATGTGGGTGAACATATGCTGCTTGTGCAACACCTCTAACAATTGGATATTTCTTTCCCTTAGCTTTAAAACTTCGCCATTTATTACCAGCACTCATAAAATGACGTTCAGTAGCTCCTCCACCAGCAAGAGTGCCTATCATTGCTCTATTTTTTGGGTTTAGAGTTGAAAATTTACCTGAAGGTAATTTTATTGTAACACCATCATCTCCATGAGAAAAAATTGTTGCATTTGTTCCTGCAGACTTAACTATTGCTCCACCATCTCCAAAATGTCTTTCAATATTACATACAATCGTACCGTCAGGAATATTTTGAACACTAATTACATTTCCTTGTTCGATTTTTGATTTTAAACCAAATTCTAATGATTCACCTACTTTAGTTCCAAGAACTGCAGGAATAAAGGAAATTGAACCGTCTTCAAATCTAACTTTAGATAAAGGTGCTTCACGTCCACGTTCATGAACTAAATCAATAATTTCACCAGTATGATTTTCTGCTAGTGGAAAACGTGGATAATTTGCTTTTGCACCTACTTTACCAGTAGAAGTTGATCTAAACTGATTTCCTCCACGGCCTCGTCTACGTACTAATGGTCTTTTACCCAAGTTGATCGTTACCTACAAAATAGAGGATTTTAAGCTTGTGGTATTGATAATGATTTAAGAAAATTACCACAAAGGTATAAAAATTAGGTTAGAAGTTCTTTTTGTATGAGTCAAAATGCTCTTTCTCTCAAAGTTCTTGAAGCATATACAAGAGATGTTGGAAGAGGTGTAGCTAGAATTGATTATGATTCAATGGATACACTCAATGCATCTACAGGTGATGTAATTGAAATCAAAGGTAAAAGAAGAACAGTCGCAAAATGTCTTCCATTGTATCCATCAGATGAAGGTAAAGGAATTATTAGAATTGATGGACTAGGTAGAAATAATTCAGGAATTGCAATTGGCGATACAATTTCAGTTAGAAAAATTAAAGCAGTAGCTGCTGAAAAAGTAGTAGTTGCACCACTAGAGGCAATTCCTCCAATAGATGAAAGATATCTTGCAGATGCATTAGAAAGTGTTCCATTAATCAAAGGTGATAATGTAATGGTTCCTTATTTTGGTGGTCGTTTAACATTTCAAGTAATTGGTGTAACACCAGCTGCTGACGCAGTATTGATTACACAAAAAACAGTTTTCCATATTGCAGAAAAAGGGGAAACACTGCGAGGAGTTCCTCAAGTAACATATGAAGACATTGGTGGAATACATAATGAAATTAAAAAAGTAAGAGAAATGATAGAGCTTCCATTAAGACATCCTGAAATTTTTGAAAAATTGGGTATTGAAGCTCCAAAAGGTGTTTTATTATATGGCCCACCAGGAACTGGAAAGACTTTGCTTGCAAAAGCAGTAGCCAATGAAAGTCAAGCACATTTCATTAGTATTTCAGGTCCAGAGATAATGAGTAAGTTTTATGGAGAAAGTGAAGCCAGATTAAGAGAAATTTTTAAAGAGGCAAGAGAAAAAGCTCCATCTATAATTTTTGTAGATGAAATTGATTCGATTGCACCTAAAAGAGAAGAGGTTACAGGAGAAGTGGAACGCAGAGTAGTTTCACAGATGTTATCATTAATGGATGGATTAGAAGGAAGAGGTAAAGTAATTGTAATTGCTGCAACAAATAGACCTAATGCTATTGATCCTGCACTAAGAAGACCAGGAAGATTTGATAGAGAAATTGAAATTAAAGTTCCAGATAAAAAAGGAAGACGAGACATTCTCGCAATTCATAGTAGAAATATGCCTTTAGCAGCAGATGGTCAAGAATTACCTGTAAATATTGATAAAATTGCTTCTGTTAGTCATGGATATGTTGGTGCAGATTTAGAATATTTGTGTAAAGAAGCTGCAATGAAATGTTTGAGAAGATTATTACCAGAACTTAATTTAGAAGAAGAAAAACTTCCTCCAGAAACATTAGATAAGTTAGTTGTAAACCATGAAGATTTTACAAAAGCATTGATTGAAGTTACTCCATCTGGAATGAGAGAAGTGTTCATTGAAAATCCAGATATTAAATGGGATGAAGTAGGTGGTTTAGAAGATGTTAAACGAGAATTACAAGAAGCAGTTGAATGGCCAATGAAATATCCTGGACTATATGATAAACTAGGACACAGTATGCCAAGAGGTATTTTACTACATGGTCCAAGTGGAACTGGAAAGACTTTGCTTGCAAAAGCAGTAGCTACACAAAGTGAAGCAAATTTTGTTTCAGTTAGAGGACCTGAATTATTATCTAAATGGGTGGGTGAATCTGAAAGAGGAATTAGAGAGATTTTCAAAAGAGCCAGACAATCAGCACCATGTGTAGTATTCTTTGATGAAATTGATTCCATTGCACCGATAAGAGGGGCAGGTGGAGAGACAGCAGTTACTGAAAGAGTTGTCAGTCAATTACTTACAGAGTTAGACGGAATGGAAAATATGCATGGAGTAATTGTATTAGCAGCAACAAACAGAGCTGATATGATTGATCCAGCATTATTGAGACCAGGAAGATTTGATAAAATTATTCAAATTCCTCTTCCAGATAAAGATAGCAGAAAGAGTATTCTAAAAATTAATGCTGATAAAATACCAACAATTAGTGATGAAAGTGATCCAAAACATGTTGATTTTGACAAATTAGCTGAAATTACTGATGGATTAAGTGGTGCAGATACAGCATCCATTGCAAATACTGCAGTGTCATTAGTAATACATGAATTCTTAGATTCACATCCTGATGTGAAAGAAATTGAAAAAAGTAGTATTGATGCTAAAGTGTCTATGAAACATTTTGAAGAAGCAGTTAAGAAAGTAAGAGAACAAAAAGACCTTAAGATGGGCGAAAAATTAGTTGCTTCCTACTACAGGTAGTTTTAATAAAAAAGTAATTCTAATTCTCATAAATGTCAGAATATACAGGTTATAATGGAAATGTACTAGAGTTTTTAAAAATAAATAAAGTCGCCATTGGAGATTCTGTAAAAATTTTAGCTGACATAACATATTCAGGAATTATTATGCCTCGGTATGAACATAGTGATGACAAACATATTGTTTTGAAATTAAAAAGTGGATACAATATTGGTTTAGAAATTGAAAAGATTGAAAAAGTTGAAAAAAAATCACCAATAGAAAATAATATTGAAAAAAATGAAAAAGTTGAAAAAAATAAGAGTTTACCAAATATTTTACTATTATCAACTGGTGGAACAATTGCAAGTAAAATTGATTATAGAACTGGTGCAGTGACTCCAGTATTAACAGCTGAAGAATTAAATTCATCAGTTCCAGAACTTGGTGAAATTGCAAATATTGACACAAAAGTACTATTTTCAGAATATTCTGAAAACATTATGCCTGAACATTGGTTAAAAATTGCTTTAACAATTAAAGAATATAATAAATCAAAATATGCAGGAATAATTATTGCACATGGAACAGATACAATGCATTATACATCATCGTATCTATCTTTTGCATTAGCAGGTTTTCCAATACCCATAGTATTAGTTGGATCACAGAGATCATCAGACCGTGCATCATCAGATGCTGCATTAAATCTAATTGGAGCAGCAAAATTTCTTACTGAATCTAAAACAAATGGAGTTTACATTGCAATGCACCAAGATGAAAACGATACAACAATTGCATGTCACATTGGTACTCGTGTAAGAAAAAATCATACTAGTAAAAGAGGAGCATTTCAAACAATAGGGGATGATCCAGCATTTTTAATTGTTAATAATAAAATTCAAAAAAATATGAAAAGAGAATTTTATACAATCAATGAATTTGAACCTAGAATAAAAATAAATGATAAAGTTGCACTAGTAAAATATTATCCAGGATTTAATCCAGATGTATTGAAAAATCTAATTAATTCAAATTATAAAGCAATAATTTTTGAAGGCACCGGATTAGGACATATTGGAGAAAACATGTATCCAATAGTAAAAATGGCAAACGAAAAAGGGATTTTCATGGGAATGACTTCACAATGTATTGATGGTAGAGTAAGAATGACAGTATATGAAAGTGGAAGAGATCTATTAAATTTAGGAATTATTCCATTAGAAAATATGATTCCAGAAATTGCATTGGTAAAAGCAATGTGGATTACAGGAAATACTGAAGAATATAATGAAATTAAAGAAAATATGCTTAAACAAATTGCATCAGAATTTACAATATGAATGAGTAAAATGGAAAAATTTTCAATTAAAGATGTAGGCGTAAAAATAGGCTTAGAAATCCATCAACAGCTTGAAACTAATAAAAAATTATTTTGTGATTGCGCCCCAATTGAATCAGAGAATTATTCAATCAAATTTCAAAGAAAATTACGAGTCTCTAAAAGTGAATTAGGTGAATTTGATCCCGCAGCACTTTTTGAAAGTACAAAATCAAAAACAATCATGTATTATGCAAATGAAGATAGCAGTTGTTTAGTTGAACAAGATGAAGAGCCACCTCATCAGTTAGATAAAGATGCAAGGAAAATTGCATTAATAATTGCATCTGCATTAAAATCAAATATTTTTAGTGAAATCTATCCCATGAGAAAAACTGTGATTGATGGTTCCAATACAACGGGATTTCAGCGTACCATGTTAGTTTCACAAGGAGGGTTTTATAATGCAGGAAAAACAAGAATTGGAATTCAATCAATTTGTTTAGAAGAAGATGCTGCAAAAATTTTAGGAGGAGAAGGAAGTATTAGAAAATTTGGATTAGAACGTTTAGGTGTACCCTTAGTAGAAATTGCGACAGATCCTTTTGAAGTAGATTTAACTGAAATAAAAAAAATTGCATTGTCCCTAGGAAGAATTTTGAGGAGTACAAAAAAAGTAAAAAGAGGATTAGGTTCAATTCGACAAGATGTTAATGTATCAATTAAAGATGGAGGAGGAATTGTAATTGAAGTTAAAGGAGTACAACAATTAGATCAATTAGAAAAAGTTGTAGAATATGAAGCAAAAAGACAACATGGGTTACTAAAAATTTCAAAAAAAATTCAAGAAACTAATTGGAAATATGAGAAACAGGATAAAAAAGACATTACAGAATTATTTTCAAAATGTCAATCAAAAATTATTCAAGGAGCTATTAAGAAAAATCAGAAAATCATAGCAATTTCTTTTAAAAATATGAGTGGAATTTTTGGATATTTACCATATGAGGGTATAAGATTAGGTAAAGAAGTAGCAGAATTAGTCAGATTTTTTGGAATTGGTGGAGTTTTTCACTCTGACGAATTACCAAATTATGGAATAGAAACATTTGACCTGGATGGACTAAAAGATTTATTAAAAATTAGTGAAAATGATGCATTTTTGATTTTAGCTGCTCCTGAAGAAAAAATTTACACAGTGATCGATCAAATAATTTTAAGAATAGAACAGATCAAAAATCAAGGTATACCAATTGATACAAGATTAGCTACTCCAACTGGTGAAACAAAGTTCCTCAGGCCAAGACCTGGAGCTGCACGAATGTATCCAGAAACAGATATTCCACCAATAGTAATTACTAAAAGTGAATTAACTATTGCAGAAGAAAATATTCCAAAATTATGGGATGATGCAATCAAAGAGATAGAAATTAAATATGAAATTAATCAACAACTTGCAGAACAAATTTTTGATTCTAGATATATTGAGTTATTTGAAAATATAATTAGAAAAAATAAAACAAATCCAACGTTTGTTGCATCAATTCTTTGTTCAACAATAACAAATTTAGAAAGAAAAGGATTAGATTCAAATTTATTAAACAACAAAGATATTTTCAAATTATTTGAATTATTAGAAAAAGGTCAAATTGCAAAAGAATCAATTGAAATAATTTTGGAAAACATTATGTCTAAAAAATCACAAAATGTTGAAGAAGCTATGAAAAATGCTTCAATTGAATCCATTAATGAAGAAGATTTAGATACAATAATCAAAGAGATAGTAGATAAAAATCAAGAAATTATTAAAAATCAAAATGAAAGAGCAATTGGACCATTAATGGGAATCGTAATGAAAGAATTAAGGGGTAAGGCATCAGGTGAAATCATAAATAATCTTCTTTTAAAAAATATTAAAAAAAAATTGGAAAATAATTAATTAAATGCGGGAAGTGGGATTTGAACCCACGAACTCCTAAAAGATAAGGATCTGAACCTTACACCGTTGACCAGGCTGGGTGATTCCCACATCATGAAATTTATAATTCTAAGATAAGTTCTTTATTATACAAGAAAATAATCTTATCAAATCAATTAAGTGATGAAAATGGAATTCAGAGAAATTTATTGTACAAGTTGTAAAAAAGTAATTGGAAGATATAATATTAAATTTTACACAGAAGACAAAATTGCAGAATTAATGAAAACAAGTCATGTAACTCATGTTAGAAATGGGCATCAAATCAATATTAGAAAATTTGAAAAAAATTAATATGATTTGATTTTTTCAATTGCTTCAGAAAGTTTTGAAATTCGGAAAATTTCATTATTTAAAATATGATGATTCCAAGGTTGTGAATATAAAATTACTTTTTTATTATTTTCAAGAAATTTAATTGCATTAAGTGGGGAGTCATCAATAAAAACATCATAATCTAAATCAGATTTCATTGGTCCATGAATTACTGAAACATAATTATCATAAGAAATGTTATGATAATTTAGCCAATTTTTTACAAAAGAATTTGTGGAAATTTCTCTAGCTGTAACAATATCTACTTGTGCAAAATTTGAAAGATTTTTTATTGTTAAAGATAAATTTTTTTCAGTCACTGGTATTGATTTCCAGTTTTTCCAACAAGAACTTAATTCAGAGTAAAAATCAAACGGATCAATTTTAAATTTTTTCCAGAATTCCCAATCAGTTATTTGATTTTTAGATATAGGTGATCTAATAGAATTACTATAATTTAACCAAGAAACTATTACATCCGCAAGTACACCATCAACATCTAATGCAATTTTCATTTTAATCAATTAATCAGATGTTTCTTTAAATTCATTTAATAGATTTTTTTGTTGTTTATTGAGTTTTTTTGGTACATTCACTACTACTCTCACATATTGATCACCTGTTCCTCTAGAATTAATATGAGAAACACCTTTTCCCTTTAATTTGATAATAGTGTTAGGTTGACTTCCAGATTCTACTTTAATTTTTTCTTCACCTTGTAGAGTTGGCACTCTAAGATCACAACCCAATGCTGCATCTATCATTGAAATATCTTGATCATAAAAAATATCTTTTCCATCTCTTTTGAAATATATGTGAGGTTGAATTTTTACTCGAATAACTAAATCTCCATTTATTCCATCTGGAATTTCATTTCCTTCATTAGAAACAATATAATCACCTGTATCAATTCCAGGTGGAATTTCAAAATCAACTTTTTTAGTTCCTTTAACTCTGCCTTGTCCTTTACAATTACTACATGGTATTTCTATCATTGAACCTTGACCTCTACAAGTTGGACATGGTGCAGCTGTAACAAATGAAGCAAATCCCATATTTCGAGTTTGTCTAACTTCTCCTTGACCATTACATGATGTGCAAGTTCTTTTATTAGTACCAGGTTTACATCCTGAACCTTGACAATTATCACATTTGATTTGTTTTTGTAAATCAATTTCCATTTTTTTTCCGTGTAATACATCTTCCAAAGTTACAGTTGTTTGATAAAGAATATCAGATCCTCGTTGTTGTTGTTGGGAAAAACCACCACCACCTCGACCAAAAATGGATTCAAAAATATCATTAAAACCACCACCACCTCGACCAAAAATATCTTCTGAGCTATATCTACCATCTACTCCAGCATGACCATGTTGATCATATGTCTGCTTTTTTTCAGAATCTGAAAGTACAGCATATGCTTCTGAAATTTCTTTAAAATGTTCTGCAGCGTCTGCAGATTGATTCCGATCAGGATGAAATTTTAAGGCTAATTTTCTATATTGGTTTTTGATTTCATCAAGAGATGAGGTTTTGGTGACACCTAAAACTTCATAATAATCACGTTTTGCTGCCATAAGTTATTTCTCTATCAGAATTATACTATAAATGATTGAATTTGGAAAATTAAGGGTTTTTTGTTTCATCAGTAGAATTTGAATTAGTGTTTTGTCCATCAGCACCTTGTTGTCCATCAGCACCTTGTTGTCCATCAGCACCTTGTTGTCCATCAGCACCTTGTTGTCCATCAGCACCTTGTTGTCCATCAGCACCTTGTTGTCCATCAGCA
>Ga0208764_10000098_pt1 | contig 45545 bp, 47 predicted proteins | sample ETNtaG_18_FD_185762 | JGI IMG/M metagenome (GOLD analysis project Ga0208764, IMG submission 185762) | Marine microbial and viral communities from oxygen minimum zone, Eastern Pacific Ocean - ETNP201302SV91 (SPAdes) (version 2) | ecosystem: Environmental > Aquatic > Marine > Oceanic ... | reverse complement strand
CTATTTTTATGTTTGTTCTTTTCATGAATATGTTAGGCATGATTCCTTATGGTTTTACAGTGACTAGTCATATTGCAGTTACATTTGCAATAGCAATGCTGATATTTATTGGCGTTACAATAATAGGTTTTATAAAGCATGGGCTAGGTTTTTTTGGTTTTTTTGTGCCCAAAGGTGTTCCTATTTTTATGTTACCTTTATTAGTTATTATTGAGGTTATATCGTATTTTACTAGACCAATAAGTCTTTCAGTTAGATTATTCGCTAATATGATGGCAGGGCATACAATGTTAAAAGTATTTTCTGGATTTGTTATTTTAATGGGTTTTTTAGGCGGATGGCTGCCTCTTGCAGTCATGGTGGCTTTTACAGGTTTAGAAATATTAATTGCGTTTTTACAAGCATATGTTTTTGCTATATTAACATGTATCTATCTTAATGATGCTTTACATATGCATTAAATAATTATTTTACGAAAAGGAGATAAAAAATGGAACCAGAAGCAGCAAAATTAATCGGAGCAGGAATAGCTTGTATAGCTCTTGCAGGAGCAGGTATTGGCATAGGAACAATTTTTGGTAATTACTTAGCGGGTGCATTAAGAAACCCTAGTGCTGCACAATCGCAATTCCCTAATTTATTATTAGGATTTGCTTTAGCTGAAGCTACAGGTCTATTCGGCCTTGTTGTGGCATTAATACTTTTATTCGTTCTTTAATAAATTAATCTCAAATGCCGCAATTAGATTTTTCGACATTTCTTCCCCAGATTTTCTGGTTGTTCGTTAGCCTATCTATTCTTTATTTAATTTTATCTAGATATGCATTACCAAGAATTTCGGATGTTATTGAAGAAAGGAAAGATATAATTGCTCACGATATTGATAAGGCAAAAGAATATTCTGTAGATACCGATAAAGCTATTGAGGATTTAAATTTAAAGATTTCTGAAGCAAGATCTGAATCTCAGCAGATGATCAATAACTCACTCTTAGAGATTAAAAATAGTAATGAATTAAAGAAAAATAAACTATTTGAAGATATTAAGTCTGATGCTAGTGCTGCTGAAAAAGTTATTTATGAGAATAAGGATTTAGCCTTAAAAGATATAACCAATGTTTGTGAGGATTTATCTTTAGAAATGCTAAATAATCTCTCTATAGATAAAATTGATAAAAAGAAAATATCAAATTTGTCTAATAATATTAATTAAAGGTAATATTTATGTTTAATGCTGAATTCTTTGTAGCTTTATCTTTCTTCATATTTTTAGGATTAGTTATATATTTAGGTTTACCAAAAATGGTATTAGCTTCATTAGATAAAAGGTCTGAAGATATTAAAAAAGAAATTGATGATGCCAGGAATATACGTGAAGAAGCACAAAAGATTCTTGCGAAAGAAAAAAAGAATTTAGAGAAAGCTGATAGTGAGGTAAAGAATCTTTTTTCTAAAGCTGAAGAGCATATAAAAGATATTACTAGTAAGGCCGAAGAAGAGCTTAAACAAGATATTGAAAGAAAAAAGAAACAGGCTGAATTAAAAATAGAGCAAGCCAAGTCAGAGGCTTTAAATGATGTAAAAAGAAAAGCTGCTGAACTTTCTTTTCAAATAACAAAGAAATATCTTGAGGAAAATATAGATTCAAAGACTTCTACTTCTATAATTGATGAAAGTATATCAGATATAAAGAAGAACTTATAAGATTCCTTCTATTCTTCTAATCTATCTAGTATTTCAATAAAATTACACGGTTTATGATTATTATCTAATTGGTAGATTAATATATCATCCCATGCATCTTTTACTGCATTGGGTGATCCAGGGAGGCAAAAGACATATGTTTGATTTACAATTCCAGCTAAAGCCCTTGATTGGAGAGTAGAAGTTCTAATTTTTTGGAAAGAAATCAAATGAAAAATAATAGAAAAACCTTCTATTTTTTTATCAAATAAATCTTCGACAGCTTCAGGCGTTACATCATTACCAGTTAGGCCAGTGCCGCCAGTAGTAATAATTACATTAATTTTGACATCATCTGACCACTTTTTAATTTTTTCTTTAATTAGATCTTTGTCATCTTTAATTACTTCATAGTTAGACAGTATATGCCCAGATTTTTTTATTCTTTCTTCTAATGTTTTTCCAGAAATATCATCCTTCTTATTTCTTGTGCTTGAAATTGTTAATATAGAAATATTAACGGGTAAAAATTTATTTTTATCAGTCATTTATAGTTTCCTTATTAACCTCTTTTATCTTTTTGTTTAGTAGCAAGATATCTCTCATAACCAATGACTTCATTGTTGGTCTTCTTAATAAATATGCTGGATGAAAAATAGGTAAAGTAGGAATTTCTAATTCTCCATCCTTGTAGATTTTCCATTCACCTCTTAATTTGGTTATCCCTAAATCTGTTTCTAATAGAGCTTTTGCTGATATAGACCCTACCAACAATAATATTTTCGGTTTAGTAAGATTTATATGTTTTTTTATAAAAGGAAGACAGGTTTTTAATTCTTCTGAAGAAGGATTGCGGTTTCCAGGGGGTCTCCAAGGAATTATATTTGCAATATAACAACTGTTTCTATCTATATTTATAAAATTTAGTATTTTATCTAGAAGCTTTCCTGATTTACCAACAAACGGTTTTCCTTCTATATCTTCTTTATTTCCTGGAGCTTCACCAATAATCATAATGTTCGAATTTTCATTTCCATCACAAAAAACAGTATTTTTAGCTGTATCCTTGAGTGAGCATTCAGAGTATTCTTCAATATATTTTTTTAATTCACTTAAATTAGTAATTTCAGATAAACTATCATTTTCTTGTTCATCCATAGAAATTGTTTTTGTAGTTTTCTTAAAATCATTAACAGATAAATCTATATTTTCAGAAACACCTAACTCGAGTTGGAATTTTAAGTCATCAATTTTTTTTTCAAAACTGTTTATCATATTTTTGTGAATCTCTTTAGAATAATAGCTGATATTATTAACTGCGACAATCTTAGTAGTTTTAAATATTGAAAAAAAAGTATTATAAATAAACAAGAGCTTACATGACCGATCAACCATTAAATGAAGTTAACGCAAAACAAGGACAGGCATTAGATTCATCACAAAGAGAATCAATGGAGTATGATGTTTTAATAGTTGGCGCAGGCCCAGCAGGATTATCATCTGCAATAAAATTAAAACAGTTATCTCAAGAAAATAATATAGACTTATCAGTTTGTGTATTAGAAAAAGCAAGTGAAGTCGGTGCTCATATTCTTTCTGGCGCAGTAATAGAAACGATAGCTCTAGATAAGTTATTGCCTAATTGGAAAGAAATGGACAGTCCTATAAAAACCAAGGTTAAGAAGGACCGTCTCTCTTATTTTGGCAAGACATGGTCATTTCCAATCCCACAACTTTTTTTACCTCCCTTAATGAAAAATCATGGAAACTATATTGTAAGTCTTGGAAATGTTTGTAAATGGTTAGGTGAAGTAGCAGAAGGATTGGGTGTAGAAATTTACCCAGGATTTAGTGCTGCAGAAGTTCTTTTTGATGAGGATAATAAGGTAAAGGGAGTTGCGACGGGCGATATGGGGGTTTCAAGTGATGGCACTGCAAAAGATTCTTGGGAATCCGGAATGGAATTACATGCAAAATATACACTTTTTTCAGAAGGCACTAGGGGCTCACTTTCAAAATTTTTAATTGAAAACTTTAATCTTTCTGAAGGTAAGGATTATCAAAAATATGGTATTGGTTTAAAAGAGCTTTGGGAAATAAAAGAAGAGAATCATTCTGAGGGCTTGGTTGATCACTCTATGGGTTGGCCGTTAAGTGAAGGTACTTCTGGTGGATCCTTCTTATACCATTTTGATAAAAATCTTGTTTCAATTGGGTATGTAATACATCTAAATTATACTAATCCTTATGTTTCTCCTTTTGATGAATTTCAGCAGTTTAAAACTCATCCTTCAGTAAAAAGAATTCTATCTGGAGGTAAAAGAATTTCCTATGGAGCTAGGGCAATTACAACAGGCGGATATCAATCTGTTCCTAAGCTTTATTTTCCTGGTGGTGCTTTAATAGGTTGTTCTGCAGGTTTTTTAAACTATCCAAAAATTAAAGGTACTCATAATGCTATGGATTCAGGTATTCTTGCTGCAGAAGCAATAGTAGAAAATTTTATCTCTAACAATCAAGGTAATGATCTTAAAAATTATCAAGAAAAATATGAAAAAAGTAGAATTTTTAAAGAACTTAAAAAAGTAAGAAATGTTAAACCTTATGTAGCAAAATATGGATTATTATTAGGAACTTTATTCAGCGGTATTGAAATGTGGTTTAGTACTTTTGGGATAATGATGCCTTATACTTTAGGTCATAATAAACCAGATTATAAAACTTTAAGAAAATGTTCAGAATGTAAGGAAATAAAATACCCAAAACCTGACGGGGAATATTCATTTGATAAGCTATCTTCAGTTTTTTTGTCTAATACCAATCACGAGGAAGATCAACCTATCCATTTAGCATTAAAGGATGAAGATATTCCTATTAAAGTTAATCTTAAAGAATATGATGAGCCTGCTCAAAGATATTGTCCTGCAGGAGTATATGAAGTGCTTTTAGATGATAACGGTGGAGAGCCAGTATTTCAAATTAATGCGCAAAACTGTGTTCATTGTAAAACATGTGATATCAAGGATCCTGCTCAAAATATTAACTGGGTCGTTCCTCAAGGCGGGGAAGGACCACTTTATGGCGGTATGTAAATAGTTAATGACTATTAGCGAAAAAGCTTTTGCCAAGGTAAATATCTCTTTAAATTTAACTGGCGAAAAAAGAAATAACTATCACTATTTAGTTAGTTTTATAGGATTTTGTGACTTTTATGATACCGTTACAATTGAAAAATCTGAAAGATTTGAATATGAGATTTTGGATAAAAAATTTGATTTCGGTAGCGATGATTTAATCCTTAAAACTTCCAATATTTTTTTTGAAAGCATAGGAATTACTAATCCTCTCCCTATAAAGATAATTCTTGATAAAAAAATACCTATTGGTGCAGGTTTAGGTGGTGGTTCTTCTGATTCAGCGGCTGTTATACATTTATTAGATAAATTTTTAAATCTAAATCTAACTTTGGAAAAAAAGATTTCTATAGCATCAAGAATTGGTTCAGATGTTCCATCATGTTTAATTTCAAAACCTTTAATATTGTCTGGGTATGATAGAGAGATTGAAGAATTAAAAGGTATTATGGAAAAAGATATTTTAATTGTGTATCCCGAAATTAATATTAGTACTGCCGATATATTTAATTCTGTTAATTTAAAAGAAACTAAAGTTAATGATAAAATCTTCTTAAAAAATAAGATTAAAAATAATTTAGAATACTTTAATAATAACAATAACTTAAAAGAAAAATTTTCTAATGATTTAGAAAAAATTGTTTTTAAGAAATATTCAGAAGTAAGGGAAATAAAAGATAAAATTTTGGAATCTGGTGCTTTTTTCAGTTCAATGACAGGCTCTGGTTCTGCTTGTTTTGGTTTTTTTAAAAAAGATGATATTTTGGATGGAAAAAAAAGATTAGAAAACCTTAATAGCCATTGGAAAGTAATTCAATGTAAGTTAATGGGCTCTAATAATTGAAAAATCAACTAACCTCATTAAAGAATCTTTAAATTTTGTATTAGGAAAAATACCTAGAGCATCCTTTGCAATTCTGCCATGGTGATACGCTTTTTCTAAAGTGTCTTCAATAGTGTTATGTGTATCAATTATTTCGATTGCTTTCTTTAATAGATCCTTGTTTCTAATTTTATTATCGAAAGAGTTTTTTAGAAAATCTCTCTCTGAATTATTTCCTCTTCTATAAGCTAGAATAATAGGTAAGGTAACTTTTCCTTCTAAAAAATCATCTCCAATATTTTTACCAAGAATATTTTTTTCACCATAATAATCGAGGGCGTCATCTTTTAACTGAAAAGCAATTCCTAGATTCTTTCCAAATGATATTAAAGCATCAATTTCTTCTCTTTTTGATTTAGATATTAAAGCGCCAACAACACAAGCGGTTGAAAATAATTCGGCTGTTTTAGATTCAATAATTTTCATATATTGATCTTCAGTTGTTTTAATATTATCTGAAGCTATTAGTTGCATTACTTCACCTTCGGCAATCCTAGCAGAAGCATTTGAAAGATTTTTTAAGCACTCCAATGATTTTGTTTCCACCATAAGTTGAAAAGCTTTTCCAAGTAGGAAATCTCCAACTAAAATACTTGATTTATTATCCCAAATCTTATGTGAGGCAGATTTTCCTCTTCTTATATCACTTTCATCAACTACATCATCATGAAGTAATGTAGCTGTATGCATTAATTCAACAGCAGCTGCTAGTTTAATATGCATACTGCCTCTATAGTTACATATTTTCGCAGTAGTTAAAGTAAGGATAGGGCGCAATCTCTTTCCTCCTAAATTAATAATGTGATTAGAGATATCGGGTATTCTGTCTATTTCACTTATGACTTGTTTATTTATCAATTCGTCAACTTTGATAAAATCTTTATCTATTAAATCAAGAAGTTCCTGTATAGGCTCGTCGTTCTTATATTTATTTCTAACTAATTTAATTACATTTCCCATTTTTTTCTTATATTTTAGAAATTCACTATGATCAAAGAAAATACAAAAAATAAATTTCTTGGGGGGAAATTAAAAATCTTCCAACAAAAGAAAGGCTTCAGAGCAGGGCATGATTCAGTTATTTTAGCTGCAGCGATTCCTGCAAAAGAAGGAGACCGGTGCCTTGAATTAGGCATTGGAACAGGTGTCATTTCCTTATGTTTAGCTCATAGAATTAATGATTTAGAAATTGTCGGAATAGATAATGATAATAAGGTACTTAAGTTAGCAAAAGAGAATATTTTAGTTAATAGTCTAAGTAGAAATGTTTCATTATTAAAAGGTGACTTAAATAAAGGAATTAAAGATTTTTCTAATCTTAAGAGACAAAGTTTTCATCACATCTATTCTAATCCACCATATTATCTTGAAGATGAGATTGTTTTTCCTCTTAATAGAAATAAAAGAAATGCCTATATTGGAAATAAAGATAGTCTAAAAATTTGGATAAAACTTGCTTTAACATTTGTAAAATCAAAAGGAACTATAACATTTATAAATCATATAAAAAATCTTCCTGAAATTTTGGACATTTTTAGTTCTTCAATGGGATCGATAAGTGTAACGCCAATATTTTCTAATGTTAAGAAACCTGCTTCAAGAGTTATAATAAGTGGTGTAAGAGATTCTAGAGAACCAATAAAATTTAACCAAGGACTTGTGCTGAATAATAAAGATGGAAAACCAACTAAAAGAATTGAGGGTATAGTCAGAAATGGAAAGGCTCTAAAAGATTGAGACTTTATTGCTATTCTTTCAAGCAGAATTACTATAAAAAAAGAATTTATCGTCCTGGAGGTTTTTGTGACAGCAAAAAATATGGAAGAATTAGTATCTCTTTGTAAAAGAAGGGGATTTATATATCAAACAAACGAGTTATATGGCGGTATGCAAGGTTTGTATGATTATGGTCCATTAGGCATAGAGCTTAAAAATAATCTTAAACAAGCTTGGTGGAGCTCTATGGTTTACGAAAGAGATGACATTGAGGGGTTGGATTCATCTATTCTTACTCATCCTAATGTTCTTAAATATTCTGGTCACGAAGATACATTCACTGATCCTCTCGTAGATTGCAAGGATTGTAAATCACGTTGGCGTGAAGATCATATTAATGATAAATCTTGTCCCTCTTGCGGATCAAATAATTTAACTGACCCAAGACCTTTTAATCTTATGTTTAAGACAAATATAGGACCTGTTGATGATGGTTCAAGTTTTGCATATTTGCGACCTGAAACAGCGCAACAGATTTTTACAAACTTTAAAAATGTAGTTGATTCAACTTCCCGTACTCTTCCTTTTGGAATTGCTCAAATCGGTAAGGCTTTTAGAAACGAAATAACCCCCAGAAATTTTATTTTTAGGGTAAGAGAATTTGAACAAATGGAATTAGAATTCTTTGTTAAGCCTGGTGAAGATGAAGAATGGCATGATAAGTGGGTAGATCAACGTGTGGCATGGTGGAAAAAACAAGGAATAAAGAAAAGCAATTTAGAAATTCTTAATGTTGATGAAAATGATTTATCGCACTACTCAAAAAAAACTGTAGATATCATGTACAAATTTCCTCATGGGCTAGAAGAGCTAGAAGGTATAGCAAATAGAACAGATTTTGATATTGGATCACATACAAAAAACCAAAAAGATTTTGAAATAGGCGCTGAAGTTAAAGAAAATAAAGATTCTGTAACAAAATTGGCTATACAAAATAAGATTGATAACACATGGGTAATTCCATATGTAATTGAACCTTCAGCTGGTGTTGATAGAGGTGTTTTAGCGGTCCTTAATGAAGCTTATAAAGTTGAAGATTTGGGAGACGGAAAAAACAGAACCGTTCTATCTTTAAAATCTCATTTATCGCCAATAAAAGCAGCAATAATTCCGCTAAAGAGAAATAATGATGAACTTGTTGCAACTGCCCAATCTTTAAAGGATACATTGCAAGCTTTAGGTAAGGGCAGAGTCCTATTTGATAATGCAGGAAATATAGGTAAGAGTTACAGAAGACACGATGAAATAGGCACTCCAATGTGTATCACAGTTGACTTTGAAACTCTTGAAGACAATTCTGTTACAATAAGAGATAGAGACACTATGGAGCAAAAAAGAATTAAGATTGAAGAAGTTACTGATTATTTTAATGAAAATATCTTGTAAAGGTACTTATGAACAATTGGATACATTCTTTTGATGATCCTTTAACTGATAAAATTAATCAAACGTTAATAGGAAATAAAGGTTACAATTTATGCTTAATGCATGATTTAGGGTTGCCTATTCCAGAAGGATTTATCATTAATTCTGATGCTTCAAGGTTTTTTATAGAAAACTCAAAATTTGATAAAGACTTTGATGATATATTAAAGAAAAATCTTAAAAAGATTGAAGAAAAAACAAATTTAGAAATTGGGAATAATAAAAAACCTTTAATTCTTTCTATTCGCTCAGGCTCTAAGATTTCAATGCCTGGAATGCTAGATACAATTCTAAATATAGGCCTTACCAAAGAAATTGTTAAATCTCTTTCAGCAAATGGTAATGATTTTTTTGCCTTTGATACATGGAGAAGATTTATACAAATGTATTCTCATGTTGTTTACAAAATAGATAACTATGATTTTGATGAGATACTAGAAAATTATTTATTGGGAGCCAATTTATCCTCTGTAAGTCAACTTGATCATGAAGATCTAGAAGAAATTTGTGATATGTATCTCAGTCTTTTCAAAGAAAGAGCAGGTAAAGAATTTCCTGAGGATCCATATGAGCAAATTAAAGAGGGAATAATAGCTGTCATAAATTCTTGGGATAATGAGCGAGCTATTTCTTTTAGAAATATTAACAATATACCTGGCGACACAGGATTTGCAGTAACCATACAAAGAATGGTTTTTGGAAATCTCAATACTAAAAGTGCTTCTGGTGTAATTTTTACGAGAAATCCTGATACAGGAGAAAATAAAATAAAAGGTGAATACTTAATTGAATCACAGGGCGAAGATGTTGTGTCTGGCTTCGTTACTCCGAAGAATATAAATGAAATAAAAGATAAAGAAGGTTCATTTATTGATAATTTTCCTGATGTATATTCTGAAATTAAACAAATATCAAAACAATTAGAAAGCTTTTTTGGCTTTGTTCAGGATATTGAATTTACTATAGAAGCTGAAAAGTTGTGGGTATTACAATCACGTGACGCTGAAGTAAATGCAATTGCTTCATTTAGAATCCTAAACGATATGGTTAATGAAAAAATAATTAATAAAGTCGAAGCCATTAAATTAATAAAAGAGGAACACATTGAGAATTCTTTATTCCCAATTTTAGATAATTCTCAAGAGTTAAATATTTTAACTAAAGGGTTACCAGCCTCTCCAGGAGTTATAGGAGGTAAGGTGGTATTTAATCTAGAAGGAATTCAGTTTGTTAAAAATGAAGGAAAAAATGCGATTTTAGTCCTTCTTGATACTAAAACAAACGATATTAAGGCAATGCATGCTTCTGATGGAATATTAACCTCAAGGGGAGGGCTAACAAGCCATGCGGCAGTGGTTGCAAGAGGTCTGGGCAAGCCTTGTGTTACGGGCGCTAGAGAAGTTGATATAAATTTAGAAAAGAAAATTATTTTGATTAATGATTTTTCAATATCAGAATTTGAAGAAGTTTCTCTGAATGGGCATACGGGTGAAGTCATTGAAGGAATTGCTAGAACAAAACCTCAAGATCCACCAAATACCCTGAAAGAAATACTTATTTGGTGTGAAGAGATTACAAATATTAAAAATGCCGAACCTTTATTATTGATTAAAGAGGCAAAATTAAAAAATAAGTAACTATTCTGTTGGCATTTTCATTGGCCCAGTGCTTATGACTTCATCTCTTGCGATAATAGGATCTTTAACAACCATATGTTCAAGGCTTTCAAGATCTTCTGGTACATACCAATGTATACGATTTTCTTCATAAGCCCGTAAAACAGTTTTGGCTATCTCTTCTGAGGAAATTAATCGCCACATTCCTTCAGAGGGGAGAGTTTTTCTTATTTCCTCTCCAATGATAGGTGTATCAATTACACCAGGCAGTATATCAGAAACCCTTGTATCAAAACGCTTGAATTCTGCGGAAAGGGATTCAGTTAACCCTTTTACTGCATGTTTTGTTGATGAATATACAGAAGTCATTGGTAATCCAATAATGCCCGTTGAGGATGAGGTATTAATACATAAGGAATTAGGAGTATCTTTTAAAAGATTAACGGCTGTGTATATACCATTAATAACTCCTATTAAATTAATATTTATGACTTTTAAGTGATTTTCATAAGGTTGATCTTCAAAAAACCCTCCTTCGGCAATACCTGCATTATTAAATAAAATATCTAATTTTCCTTTTGATATTTTAGAGTATTCTTCTACACAATCTTCAAAAGAAGATTTATTAGTAACATCAAGTTTTCTGCAAAGTAAGTTATTCGAATTTAACTCAGTAGATAGAGTTTCTAAATTTTCTTCATTGATATCATAACATCCAACAAACCATCCTTTTTCTAAAAAAAGCTTTACTGTCGCTTTTCCCATACCGCTTGCACCACCAGTAATAAAAATGTACTTACTTGCCATAATATTTCCTTTCAAAACTTAACGGATTAAATCTAAACCAATATCAAGAGATGGGGAAGAGTGTGTTAACCATCCAGAAGAAATATAATCAACACCTGTTTCAGCAATTTTTAATATATTATTTGAATTTATTCCCCCTGATGCCTCAAGCTTTACTCTATTTGAATTAATTTTAACTGCTTTTTTTAGGTCTTTTATTTTGAAATTATCGAGCATCACAACATCTGGAGAGTACTCAAGCGCTTCTTTAAATTGTTTTAAATTATCAACTTCGATCTCAATTTTGGTTTTATTTTTAATCTTTTTAACCCTTTTTAAAGCTTTTGATATAGATCCTGAGATAGCTATATGGTTATCTTTGATTAATATTGCATCATATAGACCAAATCTATGATTATAACCTCCACCTTTTAGGATGGCATATTTCTCTAAAAATCTTAAATTTGGCGTTGTTTTTCTAGTGCACAATATTTTGGATTCTGTTTTAGAAATTAATTTTACCATTTTAGATGTTGAAGTTGATATTCCTGAAAGATGAGTCAAAAAATTAAGAGCTGTTCTCTCTCCCGCAAGAAGGTCAATAGCAGGACCTTCAATTTTAGCTAGAATTTCTTTTTTATGGATTGTCTCGCCATCTTTTTTTAGTTTGGTGAATTTAATTTTATCATTAATAATTTCATATACTTTTTTAGAAACATCGATGCCACATAAAATACCTTTTTCTCTAGAAACAAAATGGAAAATTGCCTTATCCTTCTTTAAAAGAACATTTTTACTAGTAATGTCACCTAATTTTCCGAGATCTTCTTTTAATGCTGATTTAACAATTTTTTTTAATTGTGAATGATTTAATGCGTTCATAAATTTATCATTCTATTAACTGAATCAAGGGCTCTTTCAGCTATTCTTTCATCGATAAGAACCTCATTTTGTTCATACCATAATGATTCAAGTATATTTTTTAAGGATATCTCCTTCATGTGAGGGCAAAGATTACAAGGTCTCACGAAATTTACATTCGGAGTTTCTACAGAAACATTATCACTCATCGAGCATTCAGTTACCATTAGAACCTTTTTAGGTTGGTTTACTTTTACCCAATTAATCATTGCTGAAGTAGAACCAGAGAAGTCAGCCTCATCAACGACTTCAGGGGAGCATTCTGGATGCGCAATTACTTTTACACCAGGTTCGTTTTCGCGAAATTCTTTAATTTCATCAACAGTAAATTCTTCATGGACCTCGCATCTTCCTTTCCACATTATAATTTCTTTTTTTGTTTCTTTGGCGACATTTAAGGCAAGGTACTCATCAGGTATAAAAATTACTTTATCAGTATTTAGAGAGTTAACTACTTGAGCTGCATTTGATGATGTGCAGCAAATATCTGACTCAGCTTTAACTTCTGCAGAAGTATTTACATATGTAACAACAGGAATATCTGGATTCTCTCTTTTTAATTGAATAACATCATCTCCGGTTATTGATGATGCCAATGAACAGCCAGCATCTAAACTAGGAATTAAGACTTTTTTATTCATGTTTAATAATTTTGATGTTTCAGCCATAAAATGAACGCCGCATTGCAATATAATTTCGCTATCCACTTTAGTAGCTTCTTTAGCTAATTGAAGCGAGTCGCCTCTAACATCACTAATGCAGTGAAAGATTTCTGGGGTTTGATAATTATGAGCAAGGATAGAAGCGCTCTTCTCTTTTTTAAGGACATTAATAGCTTCAATATACGGAGCCATAATTGGCCATTCAATTTTTGGAATTACTCTAGAAACTTTTTCATAAAGAGAGTTAGTTCTGTTTTCAAGACTATCATTCCATGAAATATTCATTTCTTCTAAAATATTTGAAGAAAAATGCTCAGGTTCATTATCGAGTAGTGATTTATCCATAATATCAACTAACTTATTATCCTTAGTTTTTGGTATTTAAAGGCATTATTTTTTAAATAGTCAAAGAAAAATGAAAAATTAAGATATTTTCTTGAGAATTACACTTCCAGCTGAATATCCAGCTCCAAAAGAACATAAAACACCAATTTCATCCTTTTTCATATCCTCGCTATATAAAGAGAAAGCTATAATAGAGCCTGCTGAAGAGGTATTTGCATAATCTTGTAATATATTTGGTTGTTCATGATCCTCTGGGACTCTACCTAAAACTTTCTTTCCAATAAAATCGTTCATGCCTTTATTGGCTTGATGAAGCCATAACCTTTTTATTTCTTTAATATTTATTTCTTCTTCTGATAAATGGTCAACAATGAGTTGACTTACCATTGGAACAACTTCTTTAAAGACTTTCCTGCCTTCCTGCATAAACAATAAATCTCTATCTAATGGTTTTGACTTATTTGCATTATTTAGAAATCCAAAATTATTTCGAATATTGTTAGAGAATTGTGTTATGCATTTTGTCGAAAGTATTTCAAATGCATTTTCTGAATTAACAGTATCTTTTTTTTCTAGAATTATAGCGGTACAAACATCACCAAAAATGAAATGACAATCTCGATCCTTAAAATCTAAATGGCCTGTGGTAATTTCAGGATCTACTATTAAAATAGTTTTAGCGCTTCCTGATCTGATCATATCTGCAGCTGCTTGTACTCCGAAAGTAGCTGAAGAGCAGGCTACATTCATATCAAAAGCGAAACCTTTAATTCCTAATAGTTCTTGAACCTCTATAGAGACAGCAGGATATGCTCTTTCAAGGTTTGAGCATGCAGTGATAACCGCATCAATATCATCAGATGTTTTCCCAGCCTTTTCCATGGCTTTTTTTGCAGCTTTTACAGCCATTTCAGCAAGAATTGAAGGCTCATCATTGTTTCTTTTTTCTAAAATTGGATGCATAATGTTAGGATCAAGAATGCCCTTCTTATCCATTACATATCTGTTTTTAATTCCTGATGCATTATAGATAAATTCTTCATTTGATAATTCTAGAGCAATTTTCTTTCCTTGGTCTATATCATCTTTATTAGTTGAATTATAATTTTCAGCATATGCGTTATAGGCCATTACCAATTCTTTATTTGATATTGACTCTTCTGGTGTAAAAACACCTGTACCGCTGATTACAATTTGTTCCATTTTTCCCCAAAAAATAATAACAGAAATTTACTTTATGTTAATCTTTTTACATTTTAAATAATGAGGACATGATGTTAAGTGATCATTAACCATTCCTGAGGCTTGCATAAAGGAATAGATTATTACCGGGCCACAAAATTTAAATCCAAAATTTTTTAATTTTTTAGAAATTGTTATTGAAATATCTGTTTGCGTAGGAATTTCTCCTAATTTTTTTCTAGAGCTATCAAGAGGTTGAAAATTTACATGCTCCCAAAAAAAATCTGAAAAACTTTCAGTCTTTTTGAATTTCTTTTCAAAAATATTAGCACTATTAATTGTAGATAAAATTTTTAAACGATTCCTAATAATTCCATGATCATTCATCAATTTAGATATCTTCTTGTCATTATATTTACTGATAATTTTTGGATTAAAGTTATCAAAAGCCAATCTAAAATTATTTCTTTTATTTAAAATTGTTACCCAACTTAAACCAGCCTGAAAACCTTCTAGAATTAGCATTTCAAATAGTTTTTTATCATTAAATTCTGGAATTCCCCATTCTGTATCATGATACTCCTTATATATATTGCTTGAATTAGACCAATTACAATAACCAATTCTTTCATCTGAAATATTCATCTATTTTTTATGAAAATCGAAATTTATTTCGCATGAATTCTTATTGATAAAGATTTGATCAGGATCTTTTTGTATCAATGGAATGCTGTCAACTTTTATAAGAGCAATTCCATTTAAATTAATAGTTTTTAAGATTTGACCAATATTTTTATCATTAAAGAAAATCTTCTGGCCTTTTTCTAAGATTTTTTTTGATTGGAATGAAAATACTCTCTTCTTTGCTTTACCTTTTCTATACATTCGGGAGGTAACTTCTTGTCCGATAAAACAACCTTTATCAAATGAAATACTATTTAAATTATCATAATTTAATTCCATAGGAAAAAATTCTTCAGAAGAAACATCTTCACCTTGCTCAATTATGCATGAATAGATTTTTTTAATTTCGTAGAATTTTAAATCTTCTTTTTCTTCTTCTTCTGTTTCTCTTATTCCTCTCCAGCCTAGATTATTATTTCTAGGGTCTAACCACATATCTTCAAAAATCTTTTCATCAGATGAAATGACCTCAAGATCTTTTCTATTTTTAATTATTATTTCTGACATAAGTTTATAAAATTCTATTTTATTTATAAATTCATCTATAGAAGAATTATGAATATCTATTAAGAAGCCGTTTTCAATTTTATATAAAAAGAAATGATAAAGAAGTTTTCCTTGCGGCGTTAGTAAGCAACTAGAAAATAATTTAGTGTTAGAATCTTCTAAATCAATTGTTACTATTGATTGTAAGAAATCTAATGAATCTTTCCCTGTAATGGAAATTACCGCTCTGTTATTTAGTTGTATAATTTTATTATTCATAAAGATTTATGTTTTATTTAAGTGTTATTATATTATTATAATTAAATAGGATTACCGATACAATGTCATTCGATATCATCTTTAAAAATGCAAATATAACTAATGATACCTCATCATTTACATCTGATATTGGTATTAAATCAGGAAAAATATCTGAAATAGGGGATTTAGGCAATTCTTCAGATAATATTATTGAATTAGATCATTTAAATTTAATACCTGGAGTAATAGATACTCAGGTACATTTTCGCGAACCTGGAGCAGAGCATAAGGAAGATTTAAGTTCTGGAACTAAGGCCGCAATATTAGGTGGAGTAACAGGAGTTTTTGAAATGCCTAATACTGATCCATCCACTACGAATGTAAGCGCTCTCAAAGATAAATTTACTCGAGCTAAAGATAGATCATACTGCGATTATGCTTTTTATGTTGGTGGGACAGAAGATAATAGTGAAATATTACCCGAATTAGAAAAAATTGAAGGATGTTGTGGTGTTAAGGTTTTTATGGGTCTTAGCACAGGTTCTCTGTTGGTATCAGATGACAAGGATCTTGAAAAAATTCTATCAAAAATTAACAATAGGGCATCTTTTCATTCTGAAGATCAGTATTTACTTGAAGAGAGAAAGAAATACCAGGTAAAGGGAGATACTAATTCACACGAAATATGGAGAAATGATGAGCAATGCTTTATAGCCACTCAAAGACTTCTGAAGTTAGCAAGAAAAAATAAAAAAAATGTCCATGTTCTTCATGTTTCAACTGCCCAAGAAATAGATTTACTATCTAAGAATAAAGATATTGCTTCAGTCGAAATTACTCCTCAGCATTTAACATTACTGGCGCCTAACTGTTATCAGGAATTAGGTAATTATGCGCAAATGAATCCTCCAATTCGAGGAATAAATCATCAGAAAAAATTATGGGAAGCAATAAATAATGGTGTAGCAGATATAATTGGTTCAGATCATGCTCCGCATTCTCGAGAAGAAAAGGATCAAGAATACCCCAATTCACCTTCAGGGATGCCTGGGGTTCAAACTTTGGTTCCAATTATGTTAAATCATATTAACGAAGGAAAACTAACTTTGAATAGATTTGTTGAACTAACAAGTTCAAATCCTGCAAGACTTTTTGGTATTAAGAATAAGGGTAGTATTGAAGTTGGAAACGATGCAGATTTTACAATTATAGATATGCAAAAAGAACAAACTATTGAAGATAGTTGGATAAATAGTAAATGTGGGTGGACACCATATAATGGAATGAAGGTAAAAGGTTGGCCAATTATGACTATTATTAGAGGAGAAATAGTTATGAGAGAAGGAGAAGTAACTGAACCAATAGGCAAACCAATGAATTTTTATAGATAAGTATTAGGAGGAAAAATGTCTGATAATTTTAAAGCTCTCATGATTAATAAAACTGATGATAAACAGGCCATTAGCATTGTTAATATTGATGAAAGTGAATTAATGGAAGGTAATGTTGTTGTTGATGTTACCCATTCAACTTTAAATTATAAAGATGGTTTAGCTATAACAGGATCATCACCAATTGTAAGGACTTTTCCTATGATTCCAGGTATTGATTTTAGTGGTATTGTAAGATCATCTGAGGATAAAAAGTTTTCTGAAGGTGATAGAGTAGTTTTAAATGGTTACGGTTTATCTGAAAATCATTTTGGCGGGTATTCTGAAAGAGCAAGGGTAAATTCTAATCATTTACTAAAGTTACCAGAAAATATAAGTAATAAACAAGCTATGGCAATTGGTACAGCGGGTTATACGGCAATGCTCTGTGTTTTAGCAATAGAAGATTATGGAATCAAACCCGAAGATGGCAGTATACTGGTTTCCGGAGCTTCTGGAGGCGTTGGTTCAGTTGCTATATCCTTGCTATCGGATCTTGGTTATGAAGTTGAGGCATCTACAGGAAAGATTGATGAAGCTGATTATTTAAAGTCTTTAGGTGCAAAATCAATAATAGATAGAACAGAGCTATCCGAGCCCTCCAAACCACTTGGAAAAGAAAGATGGGCTGGGGCCATTGATTCAGTTGGGAGTCAAACCTTAGTGAACATACTTGCTCAAACTTCATATGGCGGAGCTGTTGCAGCATGTGGTCTTGCTCAAGGAATGGATTTACCTTCAACTGTGATGCCATTTATTCTTAGAAATGTAGCTTTGCTTGGAGTTGATTCAGTAATGGCTCCAATGAACAAGAGAGAAAGAGCCTGGGAAAGGTTAAGTTCTGATATCAATATAAAAAAGCTTGAAGAAATGATTGTTGATACAACTATAGATCAAGTTGAGGTCTTTGCAGGAGAAATTCTTAAAGGCAAAATAAAAGGTAGAGTTGTAGTTAATATTTCAGAAAATTAAATAATTATTTAGGTTCTAGATTCTTTCAATTTTTCTGAAATTAAAAAAGCTAAATCAAGTGCTTGATTAGCATTAAGTCTAGGATCACAATGAGTATGATATCTGTCTGTTAAATCTTCTTCTAAGATTTCTTGAGTGCCGCCCAAACATTCTGTAACATTTTGACCAGTCATTTCGAAATGAACTCCCCCAGCGTAAGTTCCTTCGGCTTTATGGATATCAATAAATTGTTTTACTTCACTTAATATGCTGTCAAGAGGTCTAGTTTTATATCCATTAGAAGCTTTAATAGTATTTCCGTGCATAGGATCACATGACCAAACTACATTTCTACCCTCTGATTTAATTTTCTTTAAAAGTTTTGGAAGGTTTTCATTGATATTATTTGCTCCATATCTTGTTATTAAAGTTAATCTTCCTTCATCATTATTTGGGTTAATAATATCAATTAGTTTAAGTAGTTCATCAGCCTCTAAAGAAGGGCCACATTTTAAACCAATAGGATTATTAATTCCTCTAACAAATTCTATATGCGCACCATCAGGTTGACGTGTTCTATCTCCTATCCATAACATATGAGCGGAAGTGTCATACCATTCGCCAGAAGTAGAATCTATCCTAGTTAAGCTCTCTTCATAACCTAATAATAAGGACTCATGACTTGTATAGAAATCTACTGATCTTAATTCTGAAGTAGTATCTGAATTAATTCCTACAGCATCCATAAAGTTTAAAGTTTCAGAAATTCTGTTAGCTAATGCTTCGTATTGCTCACCTTGCTTACTTTCTTTAACAAAACTCATATTCCATCTATGAACATGATCAAGGTTTGCATAACCTCCTTGTGCGAATGCTCTTAATAGATTTAAAGTTGAGGCGGCTTGCCTGTATGCCATTATCTGTCTTTCAGGGTCAGGAATTCTTAAATCTTCCTCAAACTCAATACCATTAACTATATCGCCTCTATAACTTGGTAGATCTATATCACCTTTACTTTCAAAGGGTTCAGATCTTGGCTTAGCAAATTGACCGGCAATTCTTCCAACTTTTATAATTGGGCAACCTGCTCCAAAAGTTAAAATTATTGCCATTTGAAGTATAACTCTAAAAGTATCACGAATATTATCTGGGTGATGCTCAGCAAAACTCTCAGCGCAATCTCCACCTTGAAGCAAAAAAGCCTCTCCTCTAGATACTTTAGCTAGATTTTCCTTGAGTCTTCTTGCTTCTCCAGCAAATACAAGAGGGGGATATGACGATAATCGGTCTTCAACCTTTTTTAATTTTGAAAGATCATCATACTCAGGAACCTGTATAACAGGTTTCATTCTCCAGCTATCTTTTGACCAATTTTTAGTCACTAATACCTCCAAATTGCAGAAAAACGGTTATAGAGCATTAATTTGTTCATTAACAGTAATTTATAAATTTTATTTATCTTAGTTTTATTACTAATTTATTAAGATATTTTAACATTTCATTAATCTTTTCTTAACTTTTTGTCTGTTATTTTCAATAAAAAGGAGAAAATGATGAGGAAAGAGATAGCAGCGGTTTTTGCACTATGGATTATGTTTTTTACCCCCTTACAATCAAAAGATTTTGATAATGATGAGTCTAATTTCTTTGATATGCATTCTAGATTTGAAAAAGATATCAGCAAAGAAAAAATTATAGAGTTAAAAATAGAATTTAAAAATTACTTAATAACAGCAAAAAAGGAACTCAATAAGAAATTTTCAAAGGAAGAGTTAGCAATAGCCAAGCAAGTAAATGAAGCTAGAAAAACACTTTATGGTCAAATTAAGAAGAAATTCACACATAAAGAATTACAAGCACTAAAGCATGCTCAATTACATAGTAAGCGTCACGATAAATTTTAATTTTTTAATATAGAAAATTTACATTCTACTTGCATTCATATCAGCTGAATCATCCAGTTGTTCACGATATTTTTTGAATTCTAACCTTGCTACCGCACGATTATGAACTTCATCTGGACCATCGACTAATCTTAGTACTCTTGCTCCAGCATATGCTTTTCCAAGTCCAAAATCAGTGGTAACACCACCACCACCATGAGCTTGTATAGCATCATCAATAATATCTAATAGTGTTCTTGGAGCCTTTACTTTTATCATTGCAATTTCAGCTCTAGCAACTTTATTACCCACAGTATCCATCATATAAGCAGCTTTCATTGTTAAAAGCCTTGAGCATTCAATCTCTATCCTAGCTTTTGCTACCCTTTCTTCCCATACAGAGTGTTCAGCAATAGGTTTTCCAAAAGCTACTCTAGTAAGGAGTCTTTTTGCCATTTTCTCTAATGTTCTTTCTGCTACTCCAATTGCTCTCATACAATGATGTATTCTTCCTGGGCCTAACCTTCCTTGAGCTATCTCAAAACCTCTTCCTTCACCTAAGAAGAGATTATCCGCAGGAACTCTTACATTTTCCAATTTAACTTCGGAATGACCATGAGGGGCATCATCAAATCCAAAAACAGGAAGATGTCTAACGATTTCTACTCCTGGAGTATCCATTGGAACAAGAATTTGACTTTGTTGTTGATGTCTAGGAGCGTCAGGATTTGTTTTTCCCATAACAATTGCTACATTGCATCTAGGGTCCATTACACCAGAAGACCACCATTTTCTTCCATTTATAACATATTCATCCCCATCTCTTTCTATTCTAGTAGAAATATTAGTTGCATCCGAAGAAGCAACTTCTGGTTCAGTCATAAGGTAAGCTGATCTTATTTTGCCTTCAAGAAGAGGTTGAAGCCATTTCTCTTTTAGCTCTTCAGTGCCATATCTTTCAATTAACTCCATATTTCCAGTATCTGGCGCTGAACAATTAAATACTTCTGAAGACCATCCAACTCTACCCATGATTTCACATAAAGGTGCATATTCTACATTTGTTAAGCCACCACCTCTTTCAGAATCAGGAAGAAACATATTCCATAAACCTTCTTCTTTTGCCTTAGCTTTTAAATCTTCTAAAATTTGAGGAATTTGCCATCTATCAGAACCAAAAGCTTCCATTTGCTCATTATAAGTAACTTCATTTGGATAAACATGTTTATCCATAAAAGCTTCTACACGCGCTATTAATTCTTTGGTCTTATCATTATGTTCAAAAATCATATTGCTCTCCTGAATTTACTAAATATTATCGATCTTATTTAAGTAATACTAGTTAAAAATAAACAATTACCTTTTATCTAAAAAAAATTTTTTTAGCAAATCCTCAGACTCTTTTTTATAAAAACCACTGAAAATATTAGGTTTGTGATGACAAGAATTAGTCTTATAGATTTGTATGCCATTATCGACACAACCTTTCTTTTCATCTTCAGCTGCAAAATATAAATTCTTTATACCCGCAAGGGAGATTGCCATTGCACACATAGCGCATGGCTCTAAAGTGGTAAATAAAGAAAACCCATATAATTTTGTTGTTTTAAGCTTATTTGAAGCCTCTCTTAAAACTAATATTTCTGCATGAGCAGTAGGATCATTTAATTCAATTATTCTATTACCATTAGAGGATATTAGTTTATTTTTTTCATTTATAATAATTGATCCAACAGGCACTTCATTTCTATTTTTAGATTTAATAGCTTCTTCAATAGCAAGTTTCATAAAAAATTTAGTTTGTGATATGTTATTATTCAAATTAGCTCCTTGTTATGTATTTATAAGACCTCAAAATGAAAAAAAAATCAAAACTTCGTATTGCAAAATTTATATCCAATGCAGGGATTTCATCTAGGAGAGGCGCAGAAAAATTAATTTTAGAAGGTAAAGTTGAAGTAAATGGTCAACTTATAAAATCTCCCGCTTTAAATATTAATAAAGACGACATTGTTAAAGTTGATGGCAGAATAATTGAATATGACTTATCTGTTCGAATGTGGATATTTTATAAGCCTAAAGGATGTCTTGTAACAGCAAGCGATCCTAAGGATAGAAAAACTATATATGATATTTTACCTCACTCTATGAAGAATATTAATGCTGTTGGAAGATTAGATTTTAATAGCGAAGGATTATTGCTATTAACTAATAATGGAGATTTTTCTAGATACTTAGAACTTCCTAAAAATAACTTTGAAAGATTATATAAAGTAAGGGTATTTGGGAAAGTTCGTAAGGATTTGCTTTTAGGTCTTTCTAAGGGAATTAAAATTGATGGAATAAGGTACAAGCCTATAAAAGCATTATTAGACAAAGAAAATGGATCGAATTCTTGGTTAAAATTTTCCATTTATGAAGGAAAAAATAAAGAAATAAGAAAAGTATGTAAATCAATGAATTTGGAAGTAAATAGGTTAATACGATATTCATATGGCCCATTTAATTTAAAGAAGTTAGAAAAAGGTCAAATTGAGGAGATACCTTCCTTTATTCTAAAAAAGAAATTACCTAATTTTTTTAAAAATAAGGGGAATTAGTTTGAGAATTATTTCAGGTAATTTTGCTGGTAGAAGAATTTTAGCTCCTAAAGGAAAAGGCACTCGACCTACAACAGATAGATTTAAAGAGACTTTATTTAATATTTTAGAAAACAGTTTAAAAATTAGTTTAAAAGATAAATATGTAATGGATTTATTTGCAGGTTCAGGGTCTTTAGGGATTGAGGCTTTATCTAGAGGTGCAAAATCTTGCTGTTTTGTTGATAAAGCAAAACAATCTATTTCAGCAATAGAGAATAATTTGGATAATCTTGGGATTATTTCAAATTGTAATCTTCTAAATATAGATGTAAATAAACTTCCTAAATTTCGAAAAAATATTAATGAAAAAATAGATATAATTTTTTCAGATCCCCCTTATAAGGATTTCAAGATAAATAATATTGCTATAGATTGTTTAATAAGTAAGGGTTGGGCAAAAGATAACACTTATTTGTTTTTGGAGACATCAAATAATAGTTTACAAAAAGATATTTCTGGGTTCAAAATTATTGAGGATAGAAAAATAGGCGAAAGTTCATTGAAAATTTATTTAAAGACCCACTATTGAATGAATTAAAAAAAATCAATAAGATTTATATATATCTAAGGAGGATTTATTATGAGAGGATTAATGCAAGAATGGCCTTTGCTTGTTCATACTTTTATTGATCATGCAAAGATTCATCACGGTGAAAGAGAAATAGTTACTCGAAGAATTGAAGGAGATATTCATAAAACTAATTACTCTGAAATTTTTTCTAGATCAAAGAAATTCTCTAAGGCTCTAAAAGGTTTGGGAGTAAAAAAGGGAGATGTTATAGGCACTCTTGCTTGGAATACTTATAGACATCTTGAATCCTGGTACGGAATTACTGGATTAGGTGCAATTTATCATACATTGAATCCTAGATTATTTGTTGAGCAGTTGGACTACATAATTAATCATGCTGAGAATAGATTCATTATTACAGATGTAAGTTTTGTAGAAATTTTAGAAAATATTGAAGATAAAATTCCGAATGTAGAAGGGTTTATTTTTCTTTGTGAGAAGGAAAACCTGCCTGAAACTAAACTAAAAAATATTTATTCATTTGAAGAATTAGTAGAAGCGGAAGATGATTTATTTGAATGGGTTAAAGTAGAGGAAGATGAAGCTTGTGGTTTATGCTATACTTCTGGAACTACAGGAAATCCTAAGGGTGTTTTATATTCTCATAGATCAAATGTTTTACATACACTTGCTGCTAATTCAGCAGATGCAATGGGAATAAAATCAACTGATGTAGTAATGCCAGTTGTACCAATGTTTCATGCTAATGCTTGGGGTCTATCTTTTTCAGCACCTATGTCAGGTTGTAAGGTTGTTATGCCTGGTATGAATATGGATGGAGAAAGTATATATGAACTTTTAGATACTCAAAAAGTTACTTTTACAGCTGCGGTCCCTACCGTTTGGTTGATGCTCTTACAATATCTTGAAGAAAATGATTTAAAATTACCATACCTTGAACGAGTTGCGATAGGAGGATCAGCGGTTCCAAGAATGATGTTAGAAAAATTTGAGAAAAATTATGATGTTTCAGTTATGCATGCTTGGGGTATGACAGAAATGTCACCACTTGGCACTATTGGGGCATTTAAAAGTGGTATGGAAGATCTAAGTTTTGAAGAACAAATGGATATTAAATTAAAACAAGGTAGAGCTTCTTATATGGTAGAGATGAAAATAACTAATGATGAAGGAGATGAGTTGCCTTGGAATGGAAAGGATTTCGGACATTTATTAGTAAGAGGTCCATTTATAGCTAGCAAATATATGAAAGGTGATGGAGGTCAAATTCTAGATAACCAAGGATTTTTTGATACCGGAGATGTTGCAACTATAGATGAGTTAGGATTTATGCAAATAACTGATAGGTCTAAAGATGTTATTAAATCTGGCGGTGAATGGATTTCATCTATTGAATTAGAAAATATTGCTGTTGGACATCCTGAAGTTGTTGAGGCTGCTGTAATTGGTATTTATCATCCTAAATGGGATGAGAGACCCCTTCTTATATGCATTCCTACAGAAGGAAGTGATGTTAAGAAAGAAGATATATTAAGCTTTTTGGAAGATAAATTAGCTAAATGGTGGATGCCAGATGATGTTGTCTTTGTTGATGAAATACCACATACCGCTACAGGCAAGATACAAAAGTTAACTTTAAGAGAACAATTTTCAGATTATAAGCTTCCCTCAACTTAATTGTTTGAAGCTCTTTTAATTCTGTCATTGATAGCCTTACCAATACCTTTTTCAGGTATTGATGTTATGGCAATTTTCTTAAATTCTTTTTCTAATTTAGCAAGAAGTGAGAATAAATTTGCTGCAGCTTCAGTTAAATCTCCACTCTTACTTAAATTAGGTTCTTTAAATTTTGGCCCAAAACCGATCAAGACTTCATCTTTATTCGCTCTTTTTGCGTTAATTCTTAGAGGTACAGAAGGCGAATAGTGATTCTGAGTTAGTCCAGGAGAGATTATTTTTTGATTTTTTTGGTTTGATCTATCAACAACCTTGTAAGTAAGTTTTGTTTCTAAGTCTTCTTTCGTAATTCCGCCATGTCTTAGTATTGTTATTTGATTTTTTTCAAAAGTAATTATTGTACTTTCAACTCCGACTGATGTTTGTCCACCATCTAATATAAGGGATAAATCTTTTTCATTTTTAAAATAGTTATAAACATGATTAGCTTTAGTAGGGCTTAGAAAGCCAGATTTATTTGCGCTTGGTGCAGCAATAGGGCTTTTTAAATTACTAATTAACTCTAAAGCTACTTTATTGTTAGGGATTCTAACAGCTAATGTATCAAGTCCAGCGCTTAAAAGTAGACTAAGAGATGAAGATTTTTTTCTTTTAAGAATTATTGTTAATGGTCCTGGCCAAAATTTTAACCCTATTCTCTTCACTTCTTTACTTACTTCGCAATGATTTTCTATCTCTTTAATAGTACTGAAATGCGCTATAATTGGATTAAATTTTGGTCTGTTTTTACATTTAAATATTTTTGCAATTGCTACATCATTTGTAGCTTCTGCACCTAGCCCATATACTGTTTCTGTTGGAAATGATATTAATTTACCCTTATTAAGTTCTTCAACAGCTCTCAAAATCTGCTTTTTACTAATTTTTTTTATTGTAGTCATTTTCAAAATTTTATTTTACTTAGTAAGTATATTCTAATTTTAATTATCAAATAGGTAATAAATTAGAATAAGATTTAATTATGGAGATATTTATGGCATTTGTTTCGCCTGTAAATCAAATGATTTTTACTCTTTCCCAAATGGCTAATTATAGCGATCTTGAGGAATCAGAAATATGGCCAGAATTAAACATTAACTTCATTAAATCTTTATTAGAGGAAGCCGCAAAACTTGCAGATTCTGAAATTGCGCCTTTGAATCAAATTGGCGATCAGGAAGGCTGTAATTTTAGTAACAATGAAGTAAAAACTGCTCCAGGATTTAGTAAAGCTTATAAAAAATTTATAGATTCTGGTTGGGCCGGAATCTCAGGTCCTTCTGATAAAGGAGGCCAAGGCATGCCAATAACAATTGCTGTTTTAATTCAGGAATTATGGAATACATCCTGTATGAGTTTCTCACTTTGTCCAATGTTAAGTCAGGGCGCAGTAGAGGCAATAAACCAACATGCTTCAGAAGAAATAAAACTAACTTATTTGCCTAAACTTTTATCTGGGGAGTGGACAGGAACAATGAATCTTACTGAGCCTCAAGCTGGATCAGATGTAGGGTCATTAAATGCTTCAGCAAAAAAGCTAGAGGATGGGAGTTTTTTAATCAAAGGAACAAAAATTTATATAACATATGGTGAGCATGATATGTCAGAAAATATTATTCATCTTGTTTTGGCTAGAATAGAAGGGTCTCCAGAAGGTAATTCAGGTATTTCTTTATTTTTGGTTCCTAAATTCTTACCTGATGAAAACAAAAATTTTAATGTGCGAAATGATTTAAAATGTATTGGTTTGGAAAAGAAACTCGGTATTCATGCTTCACCAACATGTACAATGAGTTTTGGAGATAATAAAGGAGCTATTGGTTATCTTATAGGTGAAGAAAACAGAGGTCTAAACTGTATGTTTACGATGATGAATAATGCAAGGTTAAATGTAGGTATGCAGGGTGTAGGAATTTCTGAAAGATCTTTTCAGCAAGCTTTAGGTTACGCAAATGAAAGAATTCAAGGGAAAGACTATAATTCCAACATAGAAAATAATAAGAGAACTGAAATAATCAATCATCCAGATGTTAGAAGAATGTTATTAGAGATGAAAAGTCTTACTGATGCAACAAGAGCTCTTTGTTACGATAATGCTATTGCAATTGACCTTGGTAAAAGTCATACGGATGATGATATTAGAAGAAAAAATAAATTAAAAGCGGATCTTTTAACGCCCATTTCAAAATCTTGGTCTACTGACATAGGTGTAATCGTATCATCTATAGGCGTTCAAGTTCATGGAGGTATGGGTTTTATTGAAGAAACGGGTGCTGCACAACATTTAAGAGATTCTAGAATTGCGCCTATTTATGAAGGTACTAATGGGATACAAGCTATTGATCTATTAACTAGGAAGATTTCCTTAAATAATGGAGAAGCAATTCAAAACTTTATCCAAGAGATTTCTGAAACAAAGGATAATTGTATAAAAAGTAATAATAGTAATTTAAAGCAAATAGGAAAAAATCTATCTGAATCATTGGATGATGTTAAAATTGCTACAGATAAAATTTTGGAGTGGCTAAGAAATGAAGATAAAAAATTTGAAGTCTTGCAAAATGCAGCATTTTATTTAGAGCTTTTAGGGATTGTTGCTGGAGGACATTATTTAGCTAGAGGAGCTTTAAATAATTTAAAAAATGATAATGAAAGTATAAAAATTGATATTGCGTATTTTTACTGTTCATCTTATTTACTTAAAGCAAAAGGTTTATCCAAATCAATTTGTGGTGGAAATAAAATGATAAATGAAAAAGATTTCAAAAAGATAGTCGAGGTCTTTTAATGGATAAATTAATTGAGAAGAATAATAAAGGTGCTCATAATTTAATATTTCCATATGATGTGTCACCTGATCCAGGAAGAATGCTAAAAATAACAGAAGGAGTTTATTGGGTAAAAATGAATCTTCCCTTTGCGCTTAATCATATAAATTTATGGGTTTTAGAAGATAATGATGGTTGGACAATAATTGACACAGGAATTGCAAGCGCAGAAATCAAATCAAATTGGAGAAAATGTTTTTCAGGAGATATGAAATCTTTAGGTGTTAAAAAGGTGATAGTTACTCATCTCCATCCTGATCATATTGGGCTTGCAGGCTGGTTAAATAAAAAGTTTTCTTCACCACTCTTTATGTCAAGATCAGATTATTTGATGTGTAGAATGCTTGTTTCAGATACTGGAAGAGAAGCTCCAGAAGAAGGTAAATCTTTATATAAGTCTGCAGGATTTACTGAAGATGAACTCGATAGTTATACAGAAAGATTTGGTGGTTTTGGAAGCGCTATATCGAAGATACCAGATAGTTATAACCGCCTTAAAGATTTTGACAAAATAACAATTGGAAATCTTGAATGGGAAATTGTTGTAGGAAGTGGTCATTGTCCTGAACATATATGTTTATATAATAAAGAGTTAAAATTATTTATTTCTGGAGACCAAGTTTTACCAAAAATTACTTCTAATGTTAGTGTTTTTCCTACTGAACCTCATTCTAATCCACTTGAAGACTGGCTAGAAAGTTGTAGATATATAAAAGAAAGAGTGCCAAATGATGTTCTTGTGCTTCCTTCACATAATGAACCATTTAGAGGGCTTCATGAGAGATTAGATCACTTAATTTCAGGACATGAAAAAAGTCTTTCTAGACTTGTGGATTTTTGTAAAGAGCCTAAAAGAGCTGTTGATGTATTTTCTGTTTTATTTAAAAGAAAAATTACAAGAGATGTCTTGTTAATGGCAACTGGAGAAAGTATAGCTCATCTTAATTGTTTAAAGGCCAGAGGCTTGATAACATCAGAAAAAGATGAACAAGATGTTATAACTTATACTAAGGTATAATATTAAGGAAAAGAGATGAATAAAAAAAATGATATAAAAGACCTATCTTTTGAACAGGCTTTATCTGAATTAGAGGAGATTGTTGAAAAGCTAGAACAAGGCGATATTGATCTTGAAGATTCTATTGATATATATGAAAGAGGAAATCTTTTAAAAGCACATTGCGAAAAAAAACTCGAATCTGCAAAGATGAAAGTTGATAAAATAATATCTCAACCTGATGGAGATTTTTCTTCTGAATCATATGAGGAATAATATTCTAAAATGAATAAATTTCATGAGCATTTATCATCTTGCGCTTTAGAGATTGATAAGAATTTAGAATCAATTCTGAAAAAAAAACTTGTTTTTGATAATATCTTAAATGATTCAATTTATTATTCGTCAATTGGTGGCGGAAAAAGGTTTAGAGGTTTTTTAACAATAGAAACGGCTAAATTTTTTAATGCTAATACCCAAAATGCTTTAAATATAGCTTCTGCTATAGAATTAATTCATTCTTACTCATTAATTCATGATGATTTACCTGCATTGGATAATGACGATTTAAGAAGAAGCAAACCTTCAAATCATATTAAATATGATGAAGCCACTTCAATACTTGCTGGTGATGCAATTCAATCCCTAGCTTTTGAAGTTTTATCAGAACCTATGAAAGATATTAGTTTAGAAAGACAATTATATTTAATAAACCAGTTTTCTCTTAAGATTGGAGCAAATGGTATGGTAGGCGGACAAATAATTGATATTAGTTCTAAGAAAAAAGATCTTACTATTAAAGAGATAAAACAAATGCATAAATTAAAGACCGCATCTTTGATAGGTTTTTCTTGCAAAGCTGGAGCTATAATTGGTGGAGCAAGAGAAGAAGAAATTGAAGCTTTTGAGTTATATGGAGAAAACTTAGGAATTGCATTTCAAATTATTGATGATGTTTTAGATAAAACAGGAGATAAAGATAAAATAGGGAAAACTATAGGAAAAGATGAATTAAGTAATACCAAAACTTATTTAAGTCACTTTGATGAAGAAACTTCAATTAGAAAAGCTGAAGAGTTTTGCAATAAAGCAATTTCTTCTTTAAATATATTTGACCAATTGCCAGAAAATTTTATAAATGCATTAGAATTTATAACATCAAGAAAGTTTTAGATTATGAATGAAGTTGAAATAAAATATCTTAACAACATAAAGAGTCCTAAAGATTTAGATTCTCTTGATGATAAGCAGTTAAAACAATTAGCAAATGAGTTACGATATGATGTGATTGAGACAGTTTCTAAAACTGGTGGTCATTTAGGTGCTAGTCTCGGTGTTATAGAGCTAACTGTTGCCTTGCATAAAATTTTTAATGCTCCAGAAGATAAAATTATTTGGGATGTTGGTCATCAGACTTACCCTCATAAGATTTTGACAGGAAGAAGAGATAAGATGCATACCCTTAGAAAAAAAGATGGTTTATCTGGTTTCGCAAAAAGAGATGAAAGTGAATTTGATGCATTTGGAGCAGGGCATAGCTCAACCGCTGTGTCTGCTGGATTGGGAATGTCTATAGGCAGAGATTTAAAAAATAAAAATAACCATGTGATTTGTGTTGTTGGTGACGGAGCTATGAGCGCTGGACAGGCGTATGAAGCATTAAACAATGCAGGAGCAATGAAATCTAGATTGATAGTAATTCTTAATGATAATGATATGTCTATAGCTCCTCCTGCAGGAGCAATGAGTGCTTATTTGGCAAAACTGATATCTGGTGGAACATATTTAGGGTTAAGAAATTTTGCAAAGCAAGTTGTAGAAAAGCTTCCAAAAACATTAGAAAAGGGCGCAAAGAAAGCTGAAGAAATTACGAGACTTATAGCAGGTAATGGAACTTTGTTTGAAGCTTTAGGTTTTTATTATGTTGGTCCAATTGATGGACATAATTTAGATCACTTACTTCCTGTTATCAGAAATGTTAAGAATGCAGATCATGGACCAGTAATAATTCATGCCGTTACTCAAAAAGGTAAGGGATATAAACCAGCTGAGGATTCTGACGAAAAATTTCATGGTGTTGCAAAATTTAATATTGCGACTGGTGTACAAGAAAAGTCCAAAAAGAGTAATGATTCTTATACAAAGGTTTTTTCAGAAGCTCTAATTAAGTGTGCTGAAAAAGATGATGACATAGTAGCTGTAACTGCTGCTATGCCTTCAGGAACAGGTTTAAATAAATTTAAAGAATTTTATCCGGAAAGGTTCTTTGATGTAGGCATTGCTGAACAACATGCTGTTACATTTTCTGCCGGTTTAGCAATTGAAGGCCTTAAACCATTTGTTGCTATTTATTCTACTTTTTTACAAAGATCTTATGATCAAATAGTTCATGATGTGGCGATTCAAAATTTACCAGTTAAATTTGCAATTGATAGAGCTGGTTTAGTTGGGGCGGATGGACCAACTCATTCTGGAAGTTTTGATATATCATATCTATCAATTTTACCTAATTTTATAGTAATGGCGGCTTCAGATGAAGTTGAACTTGCGAGAATGGTAAAGACCGCTTCAGAATATAATAGTGGCCCTATATCATTTCGATATCCTAGAGGAGAAAGCTCAGGACTCTTAATACCTGAAGAATTAAAAAGTATTGAGATAGGAAAAGGAAAAATTAAAAAAGAAGGTGATAAAATTGCTATTCTAAATCTTGGTACTCGAATAGATGAGGTAAATAAAGCTTCAGTAAAATTAGAATCTATGGGCCTTTCTTGCACAATAGCTGATGCAAGGTTTGCAAAACCATTAGATAAAGAATTAATTATTGATCTCGTAAAAAACCATGAACTAATATTAACTGTTGAAGAAGGTTCTTCAGGTGGATTTGGAGCTCATGTATTATTATTTCTTGCTGAGAATGGTTATCTTGATGATGGTCTAAAAATTAGAAACTTATATCTGCCAGATGTTTTTATTCAGCATGGCGATATGGATAATATGTATGAACAAGCTGGTTTAGGTTCTGATAATATAGTTAAAACAGCATTAATTGCTTTAGGTATTAACGATAGTGAGTTTAAGATTATTAAAAGTTAATCGTTAATTTGCCCTCTTTTTCTTAAAAAATGATCAGCGAGAACACACGCAACCATTGCTTCGCCAACAGGTACGGCTCTAATTCCAACACAAGGGTCATGACGCCCTTTTGTTTCAATCTCAGTATCTTCATTTGATTTATTTATTGTTTTCTTTGTTTTTCTAATTGATGAAGTTGGTTTAACTGCAAACCTAAGAACTATGTCTTGGCCAGATGAAATACCGCCTAAAATACCACCTGCATTATTTGTCGAAAAAACGGGTTTATCTTTTTGCATTTTCATTTCATCACCATTATCACTACCTGGTATATTTACAGCATCAAACCCATTACCAATTTCAACCCCTTTAACTGCATTGATACTCATGATTGCACCACTTAAGTCGGCATCCAATTTACCATATATTGGGGCGCCTAAACCAACTGGAACATTTTTAGCTGTTACTTCAATAATTGCTCCACAGCTATCTCCTTCATCAATTAATGTAGATATTTTATTTTCCCATTTTTCAACAATTTCTGAATCCGGACACCAGAAAGGGTTTTCATCGATAAATTTCCAATTCCAATTATCACGATTGATTTTTAGATCTCCTAATTGAACGAGAGCTCCTTTTATTTCGATATTAGGAATAATTTTTCTGGCTACAGCGCCTGCTGCAACTCTCATAGCGGTTTCTCTAGCCGATTGACGTCCACCGCCCCTAGGATCTCTTATCCCATATTTTGAAAGGTAGGTATAATCTGCATGGCCTGGTCTAAATTTATCTTCTGTTTCTTTATAATCACCCGATCTTTGATCTTTATTATGAATTATCATTGATATAGGGGTTCCAGTTGAAAGCATAACACCTTCTTCTTCATATATTCCTGATAAAATTTGAACAACATCAGGTTCATTTCTTGGGCTAGTAAATTTACTTTGTCCTGGTTTTCTTTTATTTAGCCAAAATTGGATATCTTTTTCATTTATTTCAATTCTAGGAGGTGTTCCATCAACAACACACCCAATAGCAGATCCATGAGACTCTCCCCATGTTGTAAATCTGAATAAATGTCCAAATGTATTATGTGACATCTCTTAATCTCCTACAGTAGAAATATCTGGTGCATCTTCATCTTTCATACCTATGATATTATACCCTGAGTCTACATGATGTATCTCACCAGTAACACCTGATGATAAATCACTTATTAAATAAACTGAAGCATTGCCGACTTCATCAATTGATACGGTTCTCTTTAAAGGGGAGTTTAATTCATTCCACTTTAATATATATCTAAAATCTCCAATCCCTGAAGCTGCAAGAGTCTTTATAGGGCCAGCAGAGATAGCATTAACGCGTATGTTTTCTTTACCTAAATCTTTTGCTAGGTATTTAACACTTGTCTCCAAAGCTGATTTTGCTACGCCCATAACATTATAATGAGGCATAACTTTTTCAGAACCATAATAAGTCAGTGTTAAGATAGATCCACCATTAGTCATAAGTTTTTCAGCTCTTTGAGAAACTGAAGTTAGTGAATAACATGATATATTTAGCGTATTTATAAAATTTTCTTGAGTTGTTTCTAAATATCTACCGTTCAATTCATCCTTATTTGAAAAAGCTACTGCATGTACTAAAAAATCTAATGTCCCCCATTCATCTTTAATTTCTTTGAATAATTTATCTACATCTTGACCGTCAGTTACATCGCATTCAAGAACTAAATTTGAACCTAAATCTTTTGCCAAAGGGATAATTCTTTTTTTAATTGCTTCTCCTTGATAACTGAGAGCAATTTCTGCCCCATGTTCTCTACAAGCTTTTGCTATGCCCCATGCAATTGACCTGTTATTAGCTACTCCCATAACTAGTCCTCTTTTTCCACTTAGTAGATTTGTTTTATTTTCCATAGGTAATCTTATTAGTTTGTTTTTATTTAATAATTTTTATAAATATAAAATAAAGAAGTACAGATTCATACATCAATTGTATAATTTTATTTATTTTTTCTTGAGAGGTATAATTAATGAAATTGGGTAACAATAAAATAAATAAGAAAAGTAATCCATTTGTTTTATTTAACGAATGGTATGAAGAAGCTAAAAGAAAAGAAATTAAAAACCCTAATGCAATGGCATTATCAACAATTGATTCTTTTAATAGACCAAGAACAAGAATGGTTTTGATGAAAGAAATTAATAAGAAAGGAATAGTCTTTTACACAAATTCAGAGAGTTATAAAGGAAAACAAATTGATAAAAATAAAAATGTGTCATTATGTTTTTATTGGAAATCATTAGGAAAACAAATCATAATTCAGGGTAAAATAAATAAGATTAATGAAACCGAAAGTGATCAATATTTTCATTCAAGAGATAGAAAATCGAAAATCGGGGCATGGGCATCAGATCAATCTAAGATTCTTAAAAAAAGATCAATCTTGGAAAAAAGATATAATGATTTTTTTAAAAAATTTAGTGGAAAAGAAGTTTCAAGACCAAATTATTGGAATGGGTACTGTGTAGAGCCAAGAACTTTTGAATTTTGGTTAGAAAGGCAGAATAGATTGCACGAAAGAGTGGAATACAAATTAAATAAGGCTAAGTGGTCTAGAAGGTTTCTTTACCCTTAAGTTTAATTGATTGTTTCTAATTTATAGTTCTTATAATGAGCAACTAATATCAGTAAAGCGCCAAAAACAGTAAGGAATATTGCCATATTCTCTTTTTGGAATAATCCTGAGAAAAGACTTAAAACACCTATTGAGGCAATAAGAAGGGTATTTATATCTTTATTATTTTTATAACTTTTGGGAAAAACAATAATATAAATTAAGAAAACCATAATAAATAATATTTCATGAATCATGTCATCTTGATAAGTAAATCTTGTTAAACTATCAATACCAATAATTAAAACTGTTAAAGGAATAGCTAAGCAATGAATAATGCATATTAAAGACAGAATTATTCCGATTAAATTTTTAGATTTCATTAGTTTAGCTCCAACAAAGCTTGTAAACTTTGTAATTATATATTACTAGGAAAATATGTCAGAAATTTTTGCTATACCTGCTTTTTCAGATAATTATATTTGGGCCTTAAAGCATAATAATAAGTTAGCGGTAGTAGATCCAGGAGACGCTGCTGCTGTAAAAGAAGTTTTAATAAGTCAAAATCTTGATTTAGAGGCAATTTTAATAACTCATTGGCATCCTGATCACACTGGCGGAGTAATAGAGTTATCAAAAGAAAAGTCAATTCCTGTTTATGGCCCTAAAGGAGGGCATATTGAAGGCATAACAATCGAATTAAATGAGAGTGATAAAATTGAATTGTTTGATGAGTTCTATGAAATTTTAGAAACTCCAGGACATACTCTTGATCATATTTCTTATTTTTCCAAACAAGAAATACCAGTTCTATTTTGTGGTGATACTCTTTTTTCAGGAGGTTGTGGCAGGTTATTTGAAGGAACGCCAGAACAAATGTTTAGCTCTCTTAATAAATTATCCTTATTGCCTGACAACACTATGGTTTTTTGTACTCATGAATATACATTAAGTAATTTGAATTTTGCTATAGAAGTTGAACCCAAAAATAGTAACCTTCTTAACTATTATAATGAAGTAAGAAAAAAAAGAGAAAATGATATAATAACAATTCCATCTAATATGAAGTTAGAGAAAGATATTAATCCTTTTCTTAGATATTCAGAAGAAACCATTATAAAGAGTGCTGAGAAATATTCTTCAAAAACTAATCTAACTGATGTTGAGGTTTTAGGGGCTATCAGAACTTGGAAAGACAATTTCTAGATTCTTACTCATCTTATAATGGTCAATTCCTATACCTGCATCATAAGGGCCTAAGATTTTGTAACCAAGTCTTGAATAAAAATTGACCGCATTATCCCTGGCGTTTAGAATTATTTTATAACGGTCATTTTTTATAGAAAAGCCTTCTAACCCAATAACAATTTGTTTTCCTATACCCATTTTTCGATATTCTTCTTGAACTGCCATATATCTAATTTGAGATTCCTTTTTATTAAGGAAATGAATTCTTCCAACGCCTAATATGTTTTCACTTATATCTGTTGCCATTAGATGATAACTTTTTTCTTCTAAACTATCCTTTGTTGACTTTTTATCTAGGCCTATAGGCTCCCTAAGTATCTTCCATCTAAAAAGAAAATATTTTTTCCATTCTGAATTTGTTAAGGGTGATCTTAAATTTATCTTTTCCACAAAAAAAGGACCTTAAAGATCTCCTTCTTCTCTTACTTCACTTTGATTTATGGTAAATTTCTCGCCATATCTAGCTTCAAGCTTCTTTTGATTTTCAATTATAACTTCGGCTGGGTTAAGTTTTAATGCCATACAAGCGGTTACCCAATACCACATTATATCTCCTAACTCACGCTTCATATGAAAAATATTATCTTCATCTGAAGGCTTTCCTTGCAACAGTATTTTTTTTACGATTTCAGTAAATTCACCTGATTCACTGCTTAAACCTAATGCTCCAGTTAAAAGACGCGGTATGTCAATATTAGAATGATCTTGAATTTTATCCATCGATTCCTTTAGGGAATTAATTTTTAGGCTTGGGTCACTTGTTACTTTTGTAACAAAATCACAATAAGTTTCAAAAAATTTATTTGTTTCTTCCATTTTTAAAGTCCTCTTAGAAATATATTATCGTAATATTTAATAAAAATCATATGATAAATTAGTTTGATAAAAGCAATTTTTTAAGTTTTTATGATTATATTAATAGGGTTTAATTTTTTAAGGAGTTCGTATGTCAAGATTTGAAGGAAAATTTGCTGTAATTTCAGGTGGTGCATCAGGAATGGGAGCCGCAACAGCTAAAAGATTTGTAGAAGAAGGTGGTTCAGTCATTACACTGGATATAAATAAAGAATTAGGAAATAAAATTTCAGAAGAAATTGGAGAATCATGTGAATTTTTTCAAGCTGATGTTTCAAAAGCTGAAGACTGGAAAAGATTGGAAGAGCATCTTGGGAATAGGTTTAATGAGATAACATCAGTTATTAATGCTGCTGGAATAAGTGAACCTGGCACTATTGAAGACGAAACAATTGAACACTGGGAAAGAGTTCATGCAATAAATGGAACATCAGTTTTTTTAGGTTGCCAATTTGCTGTAAAAGCGATGAAAGAACGAAAAGGTAGTATTGTTAATTTTGCTTCGTCTTTAGCCACAAGACCTAAACCATTTGTTATTTCCTATAATTACAGTAAAGCCGGAGTTTTAGTTTTAACTAGAACTGTGGCGCTTCATTGTGCTGAAATGGGATATGATATTAGATGTAATGCTGTCCAGCCAGGTGCCATAAATACTCCAATGATGCAAAGATATGTTGAAGCGGCCGAAGACCCTGATCAACAATTATCAGAATTTGCAGCGTCACATCCGATGAATAGAGTTGGCGAACCAGATGAAGTGGTTTCAGCTGTTTTATTTTTAGCCTCAGATGATTCATCTTTTACGACAGGAGATTCAATTTCTGTTGACGGAGGAGTTATAGCTATATAAAGCTAAATTAACTTTATTTTTATATATTTAGAAAAGATATGACTGAAAAATTTGATGTTTTAGTAGTTGGGGCGGGAATTTCTGGGATTGGTGCTGGTTACCATTTGCAAAAGAAATGCCCTGGTGCATCTTATGTTATTCTGGAAGGAAGAGATAAGATTGGGGGGACATGGGATCTTTTTAAATATCCGGGAATTAGATCTGATTCTGATATGTATACATTAGGCTTTAGGTTTAAGCCTTGGAAAGAACAAGAAGCTATAGCTGACGCTCCTTCAATACTTAATTATTTAAATGAAACTGTAGAGCAGTTTAATATTAAAGAAAAAATAAGATTTGGAAAATATGTAAGAAATGCAACATGGTCTAGTTCTTCAAGTTCTTGGACTGTTGATATTGAAGATAAATCAACCAATGAAATTACTCAAATGTCATGTAATTTTATCTTCATGTGTTCTGGTTATTATAGCTATAAAGAAGGTTATACACCGGAATTTAAAGGTATAGAAGATTTTAAAGGTGATGTTATACATCCTCAAAAGTGGGATGAAAATTATGATTATTCAGGAAAGAAAGTTGTTGTAGTTGGAAGTGGAGCAACTGCAGTAACCCTCGTGCCTGAAATGGCAAAAAAAGCTGGTCATGTTACTATGCTTCAGCGTTCTCCAACTTATGTTGTATCTGCACCTGAAAAAGATAAAATGGCAAATAATTTGCGAAAATATCTTCCATTAAAACTTTCTTATTTAATAATTAGATGGAGAAATATTTTACGGCAACAGTATTACTTTCGTTTATGTAGAAAATATCCTCAGGGAGTAAAAAGAGCCATAATAAGAGAGGTAAAGAAAGCTTTAGGATCGGATTATGATGTTGAAAAACATTTTACCCCCGACTACAACCCTTGGGAACAAAGAATGTGCTTAGTTCCTGATGGAGATCTTTTTGAGCAAATCAGAAAAGGAAACGCATCGGTTGTTACTGATCAAATTGAAAAATTTACTGAGAAAGGGATACTGCTTAAGTCAGGAAAAGAGATTATAACTGACATAATTATAACGGCTACAGGATTAAATCTTGAAATGCTAAGTAATATTAATTTAACAGTAGATAATAAACCGATAGATATATCTCAAACCATAACTTACAAAGGTATGATGTATAGCGGAATTCCTAATTTTGCTAGTACTTTTGGATACACTAACGCTTCATGGACTTTAGGTGCGGATTTAACTTCAGAATACGTATGCAGAGTTATAAATCATATGAAAAAGAAAAATTATGATGTTGCTTGCCCTGAAAATGATAGCAAAGTAGAGACTGACCCAGATTATTTAAATCTTACATCTGGATACATAAAAAGAGCTCAACATATTTTTCCTCAACAAGGTAAGGAATCTCCTTGGAGAAATAATCAGAATTTTTTAAGAGATGTATTCCAAATTAGATATGGTCGTATTGATGATGGAGAAATTACTTTTTCAAAGTCTATTTCTTAACTAAAGATTCGGAGAAAATAAATGAAATCACGTATATGTGAAATTTTAGATATAGAATTCCCATTACTGGCATTTTCACACTGCCGCGATGTTGTTGTAGCTGTATCAAAAGCTGGAGGAATGGGGGTTTTTGGTGCGGTTAACCATCCTCCAGATAGACTTGAAGAAGAATTAAATTGGATTGACGACCATATTGATGGAAAACCTTACGGCATTGATCTAATTGTTCCTAATAAGTATGAAGGAAAAGGTAAGTCTGTAAGCACAGATGATGTTGTTAAATCTATTCCGCAAGGCCATAAGGATTTTGCCAAATCAATATTAGATTCTCATAATATAGAATCTAATGATCCAGATGAGGTAAGAAAAGGAACTGTTCAATTCGGAAAAAATTTATCGGAAGAGGGTGCGGAAAGTTCGTTAGAAGTAGCTATGAAACATCCAATCAAGTTAATTGCTAACGCTTTAGGTGTGCCTCCAAAAATTATGCTTGATTTAGGAAAAGAGCATAATGTCGCTGTTGCAGCTCTTGTAGGAGCTAAAGAGCATGCACTAAAGCAAGTTGAAGCAGGAGTAGATATTTTAGTTGTTGCTGGAGGTGAGGCAGGAGGTCACTGTGGTGATGTTTCTACAATGGTTCTGGTCCCTGAAGTATATAATGCTATTAAAGATGTTAAAGATATTCCTATTTTAGCAGCAGGAGGCATTACCACTGGAGGACAAATGGCAGCTGCAATGTCTATGGGTGCTTCAGGTGCTTGGTGTGGATCAGTTTGGCTAACAACTTCAGAAGCTGAAACTAATCCTGTTGTTAAAGAAAAAATGTTAGCAGCTTCGTCTAGAGATACAGTTCGTTCAAGAAGTAGAACAGGAAAACATTCTAGACAACTTAGATCACCTTGGACTGATGCTTGGGAGAATGATGGACCTGAGCCCCTTCCTATGCCTTTACAATCTTTTGTAAGTGAACCAGCGCTTAGAAAGATTGATAAACTTTCACTAAGTGGCCATGAAGGTGCAAAGCAATTAGCTACTTATTGGGTTGGGCAAGGTGTAGGATTAATGAATCATGCTATATCTGCTGGAACGGTTGTTCAAAATTTTAAAGAAGATTTTATTGAGGCTTTTGAAAGACTCTCAAATTATCTAGATTAGATTTAAGAAGAAATCTTGTTGATGAAGAAATCCATGATCTTTCTAATTTTTATTTTAAGTTTTTTATTTATTTCTTTTTCTTACCTTTATTTAACGAAGCCAAAACAAATGCCTTTTATGGGACACTTTTTTGATAAAGTTTTTTATGGCTCTCTCTACTATTTAAATCTTCCAGATAAAAGCTATACTTATAAAAAAACTCGAAACTCTAATTTAAAGCTTCATATTTTTAATCCAAAAAAACCAATAAGTAATTCTAGTATCTTGCTTTTTCATGGTGGAGGTTGGGCTTTTGGTTCATCATATTCCCTTTTTAAAATGTGTAGAGATATCTCTAATGAAGGGATTTTATGTATAAGTGCCGATTATCAACTTGCCCTTAAGCATAATTCTAAAGTTACTGATTCAATGAATGATGCAAGAGATGCATTTGATTGGATGATTGATAATTCTTCAAAACTTAATATAGATAAGAATAATATTTTTGTTGGGGGAGGTTCATCAGGAGGACATTTAGCTGCTTCATTAGCTATGATTCCTAATGAAAAAGGAGAAACTTACAAGAATATTAAAGCAATGATTTTTTTCAATCCTGCATTGAACACATCTTTTTTTGATAGAGAATTACCCAATAATATTAATGATAGAAGAAAAGATTTATGGTTATATATTCAGAAGTTATTTGAAGGTAAATCAAATGAGCTTTCCCCTTCAAACTATATTAAAGAAGGACTTCCTCCCTCAATAATCTTTCATGGAAAATCTGATAGAACAGTTCCTATTAATATAGTTGAGGAATTCACTAATGAGATGACAAAGAAAGGTAACAGTATTAAATTATTGAAGTGGGATAATAAAGGTCACCAATTTTATAGGTGGGATAAAGAAGCTTACCCTCAAGTGATGAATCAATTAATTAAATTTATAAAGGATTTTTAATATGCCACTTAAAAAATCAATTTTAGGAACAATTATTAGTATAGTTGTTGCCTCATTAGTGTCGTTAGCAGTAAGTCAAAATAGTATAGATTTTTTTGGAATTCCTTTTTTACTATTTTGTGTACTTTATTCTTATGCAATTCATTGGATTTTTTTTATTCACGCTTATATTGCTCAAACTGAACACTATTTCGATGCTATAGGGAGCATAACTTTTATTAGCCTTTCCATAATAGTTATTTCCTATATGCAGAATTTTTATTCGATACTAATAGGGGTTTTGGTCTCTATATGGACTTTAAGATTAGGCACTTTTCTTTTCAAAAGAATAAAAAAATCTGGAAGAGATACTCGATTTACAGAAATGAAAAAGAATTTCTTTTGGTTCTTCATGACTTGGAACATATCTGCTTTATGGGTGTTTTTGTGTTATATTGCCGGTTTAGTTGCTATGACAAATAAAAATAGCAGTGAAGTCAATTCTGAAAACATTATTTTTATTGTTATCGGTGTTATTTTTTGGGTTCTTGGTTTCTCAATTGAAGTTATTTCTGATTATCAAAAGAAAGTTTTTAGAGAAGATATTAATAATAAGGATAAATTTATTTCGCATGGTTTATGGGCCTGGTCAAGGCACCCAAATTATTTTGGTGAGATAATTCTTTGGACAGGTATAACTATTATTGCTTTACCAGTTTTTAAAGGTTGGGATTATATAGCTTTAATTTCTCCATTATTTGTCTATTTTTTATTAGTAAATGTAAGTGGTATTCCTATGTTAGAAAAATCAGCTGATGAAAAATGGGGAGATGACCCTCAATATTCCGATTATAAAGATAAGACTAGTATCTTATTTTTAAAAAGTCCTAAAGATTAATCTTATTCTGTAATTAAATCATCTTTAAGGTATTTACCGGCAAGGTAATAATGATAAGCGCACCATAACTTTATTGTTGAAAGTATTAGCAAGCTATATCTTAGAGATTCCTTTCCATATTCTGGATTCAAAAAGTCGCTTAGAATTCCAACAGCTTGAGGGCCAAAACCTAAACCAATTATGTTAATAATGAAAAGTAAAATTGCAGCAGCGACTGATCGCATTCTAAGTTCTACAACTCCTTGGGTTTGACTGAATGTAGTAGCCTGATAAAAATTTCCAAAAAATATTGGAACAATTAACCATAAAAAAGAAGAGTATGCATTGGGACTAAGAAAAACCATATAATAAAGTGGAACCGTTATAGCCATTGCTAATGCTACTATCCAGAGGCACCATCTCGTATCTTTTGATCCAAAATAATCAGATAAATAACCACCAAGAAAAATACCTAAACCACCGGGAATACCTAAAATTAACCCTAAATACCAACCTACTTCACCAGTTTGCATTTCATAAGATCTCTGAAAAAAGGATGGCAACCATGTTATTGCACCGTATCCTACAAATGCAGCTAAAGCAGCTCCAAATGCCAGATGTCTAAACGATCTCTTTTTTAAAAGGTATCGCATTGTTTCTGGGATTGATGGTTGTGCTTTATCATCAATCCTTCCTTCGGCTTGACCTCTTAACGGTTCTTGGACTGTATATCGAAAAATTAGAGCAATAATAATACCTGGAATACCAACTACAAAAAAGGCCATTCTCCATCCAAAATATTCATTAATCCATCCACCAGCAAATAGACCAAACATTATTCCAAAAGGTATTCCTAAGGAATATATCCCCAATGCAGTAGAACGAGAATTTGCCGGAAAATAATCAGATATCATAGAATGCGCAGGTGGACTACAACCTGCTTCTCCAACACCAACACCTATTCGAGCAAATAATAAATGATAAAAATTTTGTGCTAGTCCTGAAATAGCAGTCATTAAACTCCACACACCAATAGCAATTGAGATAAGGTTTCTTCTATTTCCATAATCAGCATATTTAGCAATAGGAATACCTAGGGTTGCGTAAAACAATGCAAAAGCAAAACCGGTTAACATTCCAAGGGAAGTATCTGAAAGTTTAAGATCTGATTTAATTGATTCCAATAAGATAGATAAAATTTGTCTATCTATGAAATTAAATGTGTAAACAACAACTAAAATTCCAAGAACATAATTTCGTACACTATTTTTTTTATTTTCTTTTATTGTGTCCATTGGCCAGTAAGAAATTAAATGACCAAGTCAGATTATATATTTTTGGTTTATTTGCTAGTTATTTTTAATAAAAAAGGGGGTTTTACACCTCAACTACAACTTTACCAATATTACCGCCTTCAAAAAGCTTTAAATATGCTTCCGGCAAATTTTCAAGACCTTTAGTAGTTTGGAAAGGTAACTTTATTTTTTTTTCGTCAATCCAATTTTTAAGTAATGGATTAAACTCATTTTCTCGATGATAAAAATCAGGGGAAAAGAAACCTTCTACCCTTAGTCTTTTCATAAGAATAAGGTCATAATTTTTTGGACCAGGCGATCTTTTTGATGAACTGTAATAATCAAGTAGACCTGAAATTGCTATAGTCCCAAAAAGAGCCATATTTTCATATACTGCCTCAGCAATAGGCCCGCCAACATGGTCGATATATACATTTATACCCTCTGAACAAAGCTCCTTAAGTTGTTCTGAAACATTTTCTTTTTTGTAATTTATAGCCCCATCAAAACCATAGCTATCACATATTAATTTACATTTTTCATCTGTTCCAGCTATACCAATCACTTTACAACCAACAATTTTAGCTATTTGTCCAACTAATAAGCCTGTGCAACCCGCAGCAGCAGATACGACAAAAGTATCACCTTTTTTTGCTCTGCCTGTTTCGACTACCCCTACATAGGCAGTCCAACCATTTGCACCTAGAATGCCAACATAATTAATTAAATCAATTTCATTATCATTAACAATACTTGGGAACATGCTCTCAGGATCAATAAGAGAGTAATCAGCCCATTGCCCCCATGATCTAAGTTTTTGTCCAGGTAAAAAGTTTGGGTTTTTACTAACGATAACTTCACTAAGGACCGTACCTGTAATTTTTTCTCCTATAGGTGTCGGAGGTAAATAAGAGTCTTCGCGATCTGTCATTATCATTCTTGTCCCTGCATCCATGGAAAGAAAGATGTTTTTAGTTAGAATAAAGCCTTCAGGCACCTCAATACTTTTCTCTTTTAATAATTTAAAACATTCTGAGAAATTATTACCCTTAGGCATGCTATCCATAACCCAATATTTATTATTAATATCAATTTTTGTCATTTAAAGGATTGGCGGGTTTTTAATTTTTTCATCAATATAAAAATCAACATATTTATGGAAAAATTGATTACCTCTTTCATTTTTCCCAAATTTAACGCTATCTTTAGAATGTGAATTTAAACCTTTTTGAATTTCAAGACCTAATGCATAATCTTCATCATTAACTACATCTCTTAAAAAATTCATAAAGTGATCTAATTCCGCTGTTTCTTCTTTATTTTTTGGAGTTTCAGGAGCTACATAATGTAAAATTGTAGTGTTGGTATCAGCTGTTTTACCTGGCAGAATTTGAGCAATTTGACCAATTCCTAATCCTAGGGATATAGAAATATTAGGAAATAATGTTCTAACAAAATCTACTCCTTGACCTTCTTTTTTCCACCATTCCTTTTTTGGTAAATCAAATATTTCTTCAATATTTGTTGATGCAAAAGCTATTCTCAAATGAGGGCCAAATGAAGAGAAGTCCATAATACCCTGCATTGTCATAGGTAAAATTGTATCTTTATGTGCAGTTGAAAAATGATAACCTTCCAAATAACCGTCAAAAGCTATTTTCCAATTGGCTCCATGAATTACTTTAAAGCCATGATAGTGCCAATTTTGTAGATTGAAGTGTTCTATCTCAGATTTCATACCTCCAAGAAAATCATCTAAATTTAATTCTATGTTAGGAGTTAAGGTTACAAAAATCATCCCGCCAAATTCTTCACATGGTAAAATTTGAAGCCCATTGCAACTTTTATCAAGCTCTCCAAATTTAGAATTTTCAAGTATCCCAATTAACTCACCTTCATTTGAATATGTCCATCCATGATAAGGGCAAGTAAATTTACTTTTGTTCCCAATTTCTTCATTCGTTAATGGGGCTCCACGATGTGAACATACATTTCTAAAAGCACGAACTTTAGAGTCCTTATCTCTTGTTATAAGAACTGGTATCCCAACAACCTCAAGGCTTTTGTAATCACCTTTATTAGGGATCTCAATCGATAAAGCCAGCATTAAAGGTAACTCTTTAAATATCTTATCCATTTCAGATTCCCATCTTTTTTCACAAGTATAATCAGAAGTTGGGATTGAAAGTATATCATTAGCTTGGTCAGTAGTTTTATTTTGGACATGACCAACTACTCTTTCAGCAATTTTATTATATTCTTCTTTTCTATTCATATGTGTAAGCTCTCAATTTATAATATTTATACAATACAATTACATTGTATCTC
>Ga0208764_10000096_pt1 | contig 45817 bp, 49 predicted proteins | sample ETNtaG_18_FD_185762 | JGI IMG/M metagenome (GOLD analysis project Ga0208764, IMG submission 185762) | Marine microbial and viral communities from oxygen minimum zone, Eastern Pacific Ocean - ETNP201302SV91 (SPAdes) (version 2) | ecosystem: Environmental > Aquatic > Marine > Oceanic ... | reverse complement strand
AGGTCATGGTGAATTTCCTAGAATAGTTTATGCATCTGGGGATGTAGAAGAAAGTTTCTATGACACGATTAACTGCTTTAACTATACAGATGTTTTTCAAGTTCCAGTTATACACATGATGGATAAATTCATTGCTAGTTCTGTTACAACGTGTAAAAGATTTCAATCTAATAAAATTGAGATTGATAGAGGTAAATTACTTGAAAAAATTGAATCTCCAAATTATCTAAGATTTGCTCATACATCTGATGGTATATCACCTAGATCTAAAATTGGTTTAGAAAATGGAATATTCTGGAATACTGGCGATGAGAGTGACATGCAGGGTCATATATCAGAGGATCCAGTAAATCGAGTCGAAATGATGGATAAAAGACTAGAGCGATTTACTCAAATCCTTGAAAATATTCCTAAAGATGAACAAATACTGTCCCATTATACAGGTGAATTTTGCGTAGTTTCATGGGGTTCAACTAAAGGTCCAATTATAGATGCAATTGAAATGTTAAAAAATGAAGGAATTGACATTGGATTCGTTCAAATAAAACTTTTACATCCATTTCCAAAAGAAACATTAAAAATATTGCTAAAAGATTGTAAAACTCTGATTAACATAGAGGCAAATCAGACGGCTCAATTAGGTTCTCTAATAAGACAAAATTTACTCAAGGAACCAGATTATCATGTATTGAAGTATACTGGAAGGGCAATGACATGTGATGAAATTTATGATTCTCTCAAAAAAATTGTTACAAATAAAGCAGAAAAAAAGCAGGTGTTAACATATGGCGCTTAAGTTGGGAGATTTTAAAACGGATGTTCATAATGATTGGTGTCCTGGATGCGGTGATTTTGGAATAGTTAACGCTGTTCAAATGGCTCTCGCAGAAATGCAAATACCACGTCACAAATCAGCTATCTTCTCTGGAATTGGCTGTTCGGGAAAGACCTCACACTTCATCAATGTGTTTGGTGTCCATACATTACATGGTCGTGTTCTGACATTTGCACAAGGAGCAAAAATTTCTAATCCAGAGTTAGAAATAATTGCAGTTGGTGGAGATGGAGATGGTTTAGGAATAGGTGCAGGGCATTTTGTTGCCGCAGGAAGACGTAATGTTGACATGACATACCTAATATTTGATAATGCGGTTTATGGTCTAACAAAAGGGCAAGCCTCTCCAACACTCAAACTAGGAGAACAAACAAAATCATTACCAACACCAAATTCAAATTATAATGTTAATCCAATTGCACTTGCAATATCAAGTGGGTTTACGTTTGTTGCAAGAGGATATTCATATGATGTAAGGCATCTAAAGGATCTAATTATTGCTGCAGTTAGGCATAAAGGACTTGCATTTCTTGATGTGTTACAACCATGTCCAACATATAACGATATTAATACACGTGACTGGTTTAGTGGTGAAGATAGGATTGATGAAGTAACAAACAAACCAATGCCACGTATATACAAATTAGAAGATACTGAATATGATCCTGTTGTACATTTTAATGACAATATAGAATTGAATGAAAAACGCACACAGGCAATGATAAAATCACTTGAATGGGACACTAAAATTCCAACAGGAATTTTCTACAAGAACGAGTTAATTACTCCATACACACGAAGAATAACCGATAAAATTCCAAATTATGTAGAAAATCCATCAGCACTACAAAATATTTCTCACAATGGCAAGTCTATAACAAATATTGATAAAATTTTAGACTCAATGCAAGTTTAGGATAAATAAAAAATGATTATTAGACAGTTTTTGTAAAGTGATTATACAATTGAATGTAACAGATGTCAATAAAATATTTCGAAAGTCCATAATTAATGAATTCTTCATAAACGAATTGATGAATCTTGATTTTAAAAAATCTGGAGTGCACCATCCCTCAATTTCTGAAGATGGTTTAATGCAATCACATCTTTTACATGTATTTTTTGATATTGAAACTGGTTCTGATTATCCAGACGGTGATGAATGGTTCATCGCTGAATTTTTATTCCCATATAATATGAAACTCCCTGATAATCTAAAAGGAACTGATTATTTTACCACAATTTCTGTTGATGAAGGAAAAAAATTCTGGCATCACAGAGAATTAATTCGTTACAAATATGGTAAATCAAAGAAACTTACCGAGTCTTTACAATTCATTGAACAAAAATACAAAGAACTTCATGAGTCACTTGAACCACTAGAAAAAGACATTAAATAATTACTTTCCAACCGTCATCTGAATTTACAAATCTTTCTTTATTTGTAATTGCATGACTTACCTTCCACCTAACAGCATCTTTGTCAAATTCATATACAATTTCAGTAGTTTTAGGAGGTAGTTTTTCAGGATCAAGATGATATGGTAGTAATTCAACTACAAAATCTATTTTTTCTACTGCAGTTCTAAACCACTGACCTTCATCAGTTTCAACTAAAAATCTGGTTTTTGGTTCTCCAGAAAAACTTAAATCGATTTTGATGGCCTTTCCATCACCTCTACGTCGTTTCATTTCTTTGAAAATTCCCTTCAATCTATCCCACTCTTTGTATTCAAACCATTTGAAAAATTCATCATTAAAGGCATATGGAAATGGAATTTCAATAAAACTAACAAATTTATCAACATAATCATTTTCTTGTTCATCATATTCAACAAAAAATTTTTTTTCCAAAATACTGGTAATTACATTAACCTCCCATGGTGAAATACCATAATGTTTTAGTATAATTTTCTGGGGAACTTCTGACATTGTATTATGAAATGAAAATTTATTATTAAAGATTCAAAGTGTGTGAAGATACTTCCACAAATACATTAAACCCACCGTACTTATCATAAACAGCATTGGTTTCCAGGCGAAAACTGGAATATCTGGGGTAGTAATTTTTATTTTATAGTTTTCATAAACTGTATGAATATATTTACTGATTCTGTTATTCCATACCTTATACTCAATTTCATATTTTTTCAAAATTGATTCAATTTCATAAATAACTGGTGTACGTTGACTGAACAAGTGTTGTAGATAGTCTCTCGATATTTCAACTTCTGCCTGAATAGCAACCACCCCTTTTTTAATATCAAATAATCGTATGTGCATTTCCCATGGTTTTGTTAACTTTAATGATAGGCCGTCACCAATTTGAAAAGGCTGTTTATGTTCAAATTTTACACGTGTGGCACCTTCTTGTGCAAACATTTTTTGTATTTTTTCTATATTCTCTTTTACCACCAAATGTAATTCTTCAACACCAGATTTCTTGTCAACATGGATTTTCTGTTTAATGCCATCTGCTAGTGATACTGTTTTTGGATATTTGGTCATATAATGCATTTTAATTGCTTTCAAAAAACCTTCTATTTAAAATCAATTAATTATATTTTGACAAACCTCTAACATAAACACATTGTTCATGTGAAATTGCCATCTCCTTATGAGAAATATTCCTGCTGGTCAAACTACATTCAGAATCTTTGATTATTGCTATAGGCTGTGATTCTGAACCTTCACCCATCTTATGATTTGCAATAGAAGCTAGATTATCCGCAGTTGCCTGAAATGTCACTTTTAATGGATTTCCATCAAGATCTTGTTTACCACGTAAATCATTCACCGGTTCAAATCCTGCACAAGCAATAGCAATTCCAACAGTTCCAACTCTAGCAGGCATTAGTCTGCTGTCAACAATAATTATTCCAACATGAACATTATATTCAAAGAAAATTTTTCTTTTAAGATTTTCAGCAACCTGATATGGATTTTCTGGGTATAAAATTAATTTTGTTCCATCAGAATTTGATTTATCAATTCCAGCGTTTGGTGCTAAAATGCTATCTGATGACGTAATCACAAAACCTGAGACACCACCAAAAATTTCATCTGATTCTCTTATTATTACCTCTGCAAACTTTGGTTTTATCTTGAATTTTTCTGAAATATGAGTAGATTGCTCTGAGGCAACTATGTTAGTAGTATCTATAATGCGTCCTTGGGAGTTTGAGACATATTTACTTGAAATTACTATAACATCGCCATTTTTTAGTGAAATTTTATTTTTTGAGAGAGCAGTAGTTATTTCATCAAACAAAACAAAATTCCCATTTTGCCGTACAGCCTTAAGAGGTATTACTGTTAATGACATAATTTTAACACTGACTAATCTCTAATTATTGTTCTGAAAAGCTTTTAATCTCAATAATTGGCATTGTCGTTCATGAACATAACCGAAAAAATACTTGCACGAGCCTCGGGTCAAAATAATGTTGCGCCAGATGATGTAATATTTGCAAATGTAGATAAAGTTATGATACATGATGTCTCCGGACCTGGTGTCATGAAGGTATTTGATAAACTAAAAAACCAAGGTATTGATACATCACAATTGCATGATCCATCTAAAGTGTGGGTTGCAGAAGACCATTTTGTTCCTACAGCAGAAAAAATCTCTGCAGAAAATATCATAAAACTATCAGAATTCACACATCAATATGGAATAAAGAAACATTTCAAATATGGAATGGGTCAATATGGAATTTGTCATACACTTTCACATGAAGAAGCGTTGGTACTACCAGGGGAAGTGTATGTAGGTGGTGATTCACATACAAACACTACAGGTGGACTAGGCGCATTTGCATGCGGTTTAGGTCATACTGACGTTGCATATGTATTACTGAATGGTGAAATATGGTTTAAGGTACCTGAAACTTTCTATTTCAAACTAAATGGCAAACTACCAGAACATGTTATGGCTAAGGATTTCATTTTGAAGATTATTGGTGATATCGGCACTGATGGCGGTGCTTACAATACTATGCAATTTGGTGGGAATGGAATTGATGAAATGTCAATTGAGAGTAGATTAACTTTAACAAATATGACCACTGAAGCTGGTGCCAAAAACGGAATAATTGAAGCAGATCAAAAAACTATTGATTATCTACAACAACGTGGTGCAAATAACATTAAACAAATAAAATCAGACGATGACGCAGAATATGAAAAAGTTTTCGAGTATGAGGCATCTGAAATTGAGCCAATTGTAGCAAAACCATATTCTCCTGAAAATGTAACATCTGTTAGAGATATTTCATCAGTTGAATTAGACAAAGCATACATTGGTTCTTGCACCGGTGCAAAATATGAAGATCTTTTGGCTGCTGCAAAAATCCTCAAAGGTAAGAAAGTGAAAATCAGAACAGAAGTATTACCTGCTGCAATATCAATATACAAAAGAGCAATGCAGGATGGCTTATTGCAGATATTCATAGATGCTGGAGCAATGGTTGGTCCGCCTACATGTGGTGCATGCTGTGGTGCACATATGGGGGTTTTAGCAAAAGATGAAGTCTGTATTAGTACAACCAATAGGAATTTTCCTGGGCGTATGGGACATATTGATTCCCAAACCTATCTTGCATCACCATTAGTTGCAGCTGCATCTGCAGTTACAGGCAAAATCACTGATCCGAGGGATTTGAATTGAAAGGCAATGTAATAAAATATGAAAGGGATAACATAGATACTGATGTAATAATTCCAGGCACATACCTCAAAATCCATGATTACAATGAATTAGCCAAACATGCCATGGAAGGATTAGATCCTGACTTTCACTCAAAGGTTAACGATGGTGATTTTCTTCTAGCTGGAAAGAATTTTGGATGTGGCTCATCAAGAGAACATGCACCAATTGCCCTTTCTACATGTGGTATTAAAGCAGTGATAGCAGTTTCATTTGCAAGAATTTTCTATAGGAATTCTGTTGATGGAGCATTTCTTTTACCAATTGAAATCGATCAAAAAACTTATCAAACGATTTCAAATAACGATGAATTAGAAATAAACATAGAAAAAAATGAAATAAAAAACATCTCGAAGAATGAAACATATTCAATGAAACCATTTTCAGAAATAATTGCAAAAATAATTTCTGCAGGTGGCTTGTTCAAATATAAAAAGTGATTATTTACAATGTCTGAAACACTATTTGAAAAAATTTGGAACTCACATCTTGTCAAAGAAAAGGAAAATGAATCATCATTAATCTACATTGACAGACATTTAATTCACGAAGTCACATCACCACAGGCATTTGATGGATTACGTTCCAATAATAGGAAAGTAAGAAGACCTGATCTCACAATCGCTACAGTTGATCATAATATACCAACCACAGATAGATCATTACCAATATTAGATGAAACTTCATCTATTCAAATTCAAACGTTAGAAAAAAACTGCCAAGATTTTGGAATTCGTCTTTTTGGTAAGAATAGTAAAAATCAGGGAATTGTTCATGTAATTGGACCCCAACTGGGAATTACCTTACCAGGAACAACAATTGTTTGTGGAGATAGTCATACATCAACACAAGGTGCATTTGGTGCATTTGCATTCGGAATTGGAACAAGTGAAGTTGAACATGTCTTAGCAACTCAGACACTGTGGCTTGAGAAACCAAAATCTTTTGAAATAATTGCTACTGGAAAGAGAAAAAATTCATTTACAATTACTTCAAAAGATATAATCCTAAGCATAATACGCCAGATAGGAACTGCAGGTGGAGCAGGTCATGTATTGGAATATCGTGGAGATGCAATATCTGAATTATCAATGGAGCAGAGAATGACAATTTGTAATATGTCTATTGAGGCAGGTTCAAGAGCAGGACTTATTGCTCCTGATGATAAAACATTTGATTATTTGAATAAACGTGAATTTACACCAAATAATTATGATGAACTGGTTAGTAATTGGAAAGAAAATTTACAAACTGATCCAAATACAAAATTTGATAAGAGTTTTACAATTAACGTTGATCAAATCGCCCCACAAGTAAGTTGGGGAACAAATCCTGCAATGGTGTGTGATGTCACTGAAAATATTCCATCTCCAGAAGAGTTTGGGAAAGGTGACTCCGTCAAGACTGATAGTGCAGAAAAAGCATTAGGATACATGGATTTAGAGTCAGGTACTCCAATAACAGAAATTCAATTAGATAGAATATTCATAGGATCTTGTACAAATTCTAGAATCGAAGATCTAGTTGATGTAGCACGAGTTGTAAAAGGAAAACATGTTTCATCAGACTTACATGCTATGATAGTACCAGGTTCACAAATGGTGAAACATGAAGCAGAAAAAATGGGTCTTGATAAAATTTTCAAAGATGCAAATTTTGAATGGAGGGAATCTGGATGTAGTATGTGTTTAGGAATGAATCCAGATATTTTAAATCCAGGTGAACGTTGTGCAAGTACTTCTAATAGAAATTTTGAAGGAAGACAGGGTGTAGGAGGTCGTACTCATTTAGTTAGCCCTGTAATGGCAGCAGCTGCTGCAATTGAAGGTCATTTTGTTGACATTAGAGAGTGGTACTAAAAATTGGAAAAATTTAAAAAAATTATTAGTATTGTAACACCTTTTGATAGGGTAAACGTAGATACGGATCAAATCATTCCAAAGCAATTCCTAAAACTTGTTCAGAAAACTGGTTTTGGAAAATATCTTTTCTATGCATGGAGATTTGATAGTGATGGAAATCCAAAGAAAGACTTTATTTTAAACGAATCAAAGTATCTAAATTCAAAAATTCTAGTTACAAATGAAAATTTTGGCTGTGGTTCCTCTCGTGAACATGCAGTTTGGGCCCTAAAGGATTATGGCTTTTCAGTCATTATTGCACCATCTTTCGCTGATATTTTTTATAGTAATTGTTTCAAAAATGGGGTACTTCCAATACAAGTGAGCAGAAGTATAGTTGAGTATATTTTTACTCATATGACTGAATTAGAAATAGATCTCGAAAACCAAATAATAAGTGGGGATAACTTACAAGAACATTTTCATATACAGTCGGACAAAAAACAAAGACTGCTTGAAGGATTAGATGATATTGCACTTACTATGAAATCAGAGAATGTAATAGATATATTTGAAAAAAATTCAAACACACCATCAATTTTTCACTAAAAAACTATTTTCTATCGGTATGATTTTTGCTTTCTTCTACGTGCACCAGAACCACCAAACTTCTTTGGTTCTTTTCGTCTTGCATCACCACTAATCAGATATTTGTCATAATCAAGTATTGTATCTTTTAGTTGTTGTCGAGTTGATTTATTGAAAGGATGATCTTTAGGTTCCTTTTTTGATTTTGTCCAACCTATTAGTGCTCTAGATATTGCTGTTGCAGAGGAATATGCTTGACCCATAAATCCACCACCTCTCACTCTTACTGAAATGTCAACCTTATCTCTGAATTCTTCACCAATTACTTCTAATGGTGCAAGGATTACCTCTCTAGCAGTTTCAGGGTTTATCATTTCCACTGGAACATTATTAATTCTAATTTTTCCTACTCCTTTTGTAATGTAGACGTGCGCACTAGATGTTTTTCGTGATGCAAAATAGATTTCTGTCTTTGGAATCAAAAGTTGGTTCCTCCAATATATCGACTTAGTTCTGCCATTGTTGTGTACTTGGAAGACACCCTAGTAATTTTTGAATTTTCGAATTGAATTTTTTCTAAACCTTTTACTTCTTGTGGAACACCAATGTATGTTCTTAATCTTGCAAGATCTGTTTTTTTAGATGGCTTTTCTTTTGGTAACATTCCTCTAATCATTCTTTTAATTATGGTATCTGGTCGCCTTGGATGAAAAGGTCCATGTCTAGGATGTATGATACTTGAAATTTTCAAAAAGTCCTCATACTCACCAACAATACTTGCCTTTTTACCACTAATCATAATTTTTTCACAGTTAACTATTGAGACTCTATTCCCTTTTCGTAAAAGTTTTGCAACATTTGAACAAACTCTTCCAGCGATAAGATTTGTACCATCAACTACTATTGGTTTACTGAGATCAATTACTTGCTGTTGTTTGTTAACCAATTATCTTTACTCCTTTACCAGTTGGAAATCTATCAATCATATCTGAGAATTGTAAAATTTCTCCACCCGACTCTTTAATCTTTTTTGCTGCAGAGTTGGAAATTGAAAATGATGAGACCAATACTTTATGTGATAAGTTACCAGTACCTAGAATTTTTCCTGATATAACAACTGCATTTCCATCATCAGTTAATCTATCAATTTTCTTTAGATTAATGGTTTTTTTGTTTGAATTTGATTTTAAAACATTTTTTGCAATTTTTGACCAAATAGGAGCTTCATTCTTTTTAGAAGCAGATTTTAGTTCTTTTACTAATTGTACTAAATTATTTTCCATTAGTCAAAACACGAAATTACCCAAATATAATGTGTATGTCATTCTATTTCAAATCAGATATGTAATTTTTGAAATCATCTAAGCGTCTTGATAATTCATCAACACTAGATACAACAATATGTTGTGGCTCAAGCGAACCAGTTGTTTCAACAGTTAAAATTCTTTCATCGTCATTATCTGATTCTGTTAAAGTAGAAATATTAGCAGAGTTCCATTTTGCATGTTCAGTACCTCTTCCAAGTCTCGCATATGCTTCAATTTTTAATCTTTGACCTGGTGCAAGTGTTACAATAGGAATATTATCAGAAATTGGTTTTACTGTATCATCTTGTGATTTTAATTCACCAGATAGCACAGTTCGTGTTTCACTAGTTTCCCCTGAATCAAGCGTATACATTATCTTGTCTGATTCATTGTCTTGCTGTACTGCGGAAAGTTCAGTTTTTAATGGAATTAGACCCAATCTGTGTGCAATACCTTCATCAGCTAAAACTGATGAATTTTCTAGGACATCTATGGTGTCAATAGCATAGATTGGGACACCATTCAAACAAATCCTTCGTAATGCATTTGCATATTGCAATGGAATGCCCTTGAGTTTAACAGACACCTTTTGTTCATCTTGTGATATAATGTTTAATGACAAATCTTATTCAAAAATTTTCAAAGTCCAAATAAATACCTTCTTCGGATTCATCAGAAATAAATACGAAATATACTACTATCAGTTAGAAAATGGCCGATAAAGTCACCGTGGTAAGATATACGTATAGTGGAGACAAGTTTGAATTGCTAGTAAAACCTGATCCTGCATTTGATTATAAAATAGGAAAGATCACAGAAATATCCAAAGTCCTGATTTCAGACGAAATCTATACTGACTCCAATAAAGGTACACGTGCAACTAATGAAAAACTTGAACAGATTTTCAAAACTATTGACTCGACGAAGATTGCGGAAATAATAATGAAGAAAGGTGAACTGAATCTTACAACTGAACAGAGAAAAAAAATGATAGCAGAAAAACGAAAACAGCTTGTAACATTCATAGCAAAAACATATGTTGATCCACGGTCACATTTACCACACCCTCCATTGAGAATAGAGCAGGCAATGGATGATGGACGTGTTTCAATTGATCCTTTCAAAAATGTTGATGAACAAGTAAAAGATATAGTTGAAAAATTAAGACCAATCATTCCTTTAAAATCTGAAAACACTGTTTTAGAAATTTCAATCCCAGCACAATTTGTCGCACAATCATACACTGTTTTGAAATCTACTGGTACACTAAAAAAAGAAGATTGGCAAACAAATGGTTCACTAAAAGCAATACTAGAAATACCAGCTGCAGCAAGACCAAACGTGATAGATAGATTGGGTTCAATTACAAAAGGTACTGCTACAGTTGAGGTATCCAGATGAGTAATGAGAAAAAACGCCATGTTATACCTGGTGAAACTATAGTTTCTGGTGCATATAGAGCAGAACAAAATACAGTTATGGAAGGCAATAAAATTATTGCCACAACTATTGGTCTTTCTGATATACATGATGGCAGTGTAAGAGTGATTCCTCTTACTGGTGGATATGTTCCAAGAGATGATGATATGGTAATTGGTAAAATAACCTCACACTCTGCAATGTCTTGGGAGGTTAACATTAATTCATGTTATTCTGGCATGCTTCCAGCAACAGATGTTTTTGGACGAGATTTTTCGTCCCACTCCGATGATCTTTCATCTAAACTAAGTAATGGTGATCTTATAGTTGCTAGAATTGTAAATGCTGATAAAACACGAGATCCACTACTAACAATTTCTGGGAGAGAGTTAGGCAAAATTGATTCTGGTGAATTAATTAATATTTCTCCAAGTAAAGTTGCAAGACTTATTGGTAAACGTGGTTCAATGATTCAAATGATTGAAAGTGGCTCAAACGCACAAATTACGATTGGTCAAAACGGATTAATTGTTGTGGCTTGTGATGATTCAGATGGATTATTAAAGGCAGTAAAAGCAATTGAATTAGTTGAAGAAAAAGCACATGTTGCAAATTTGACTGATCAAGTAAATGAAATGTTAGGATTAAAAAGTGATTAAAATGGGTGGAAGAGATACAGATATTGTTCTATTAGACGAAAATGGAATTCGTTCTGATGGAAGAAAAATTAACGAAACAAGAAAAGTGAGTATTACTGCAGGTGTACTAAAAAACGCTAATGGCTCTGCATATATTGAATTTGGCGAAAATAAAATTCTGGTAGGTGTCTATGGTCCAAGAGATGTGCATCCAAAACATTTGTCTGATTCTGACACAGGAATATTACGTTGTAGATATCATATGGCTCCATTCTCAGTAGGTGAAAGAAAAAACCCAGCACCATCTAGACGAGAAATTGAAATAAGTAAAGTAATCAAAGAAGCACTTGAACCTGCTGTCATGCTTAAAGAGTTTCCAAGAACTGCAGTTGATGTTTTTATGGAAGTTTTACAAGCTGATGGTGGAACTCGTTGTGCTGCACTTACAGGTGCATCTGTTGCATTAGCTGATGCTGGAATTCCTATGCGTGATTTAGTTGCAGGATGTGCTGCTGGAAAGGCTGCTGATACTGTTATACTTGATGTAAATAATGAAGAAGACCAAGCAGGACAGGCTGATCTGCCAATAGGTTATATGCCAAATCTTGAAAAAATAACTCTTTTACAATTAGATGGTGTATTAACACCTGATGAATACAAAAAATGTATTGAAATAGGAATAGATGGTTGTAAACAAGTTTATGAAATTCAAAAGAAGGCACTACAGGACAAATATTTTTCAAAAGGTGATAATGACTAATGGGAAGTTCTAAAATTATTGATCAATTGAAAAAAAATCAAATTCTTGAATTATTAAAAGAAGGAAAACGTATTGATGGTCGTGCATTAGATGAAGTACGTGAGCTTACTATTGATGTTGGAGTGATACCTAAAGCTGAGGGTTCTGCAAGAGCACGATTAGGAGATACTGAAGTTGTAGCAGGTGTCAAAGTTCAACCTGAAAGACCATTTCCAGACACTGGTGATCAAGGAATGCTAATCTGCACTGCAGAGATTCTACCAATTGCTCATAACGATGTTGAGACTGGTCCGCCCGGTCCTCCAGTTGTTGAGTTAGCAAGAGTAACAGATAGAGGAATTAGAGAAAGTAAAATGTTGGATATGAAACAATTAGTTTTAGAGAAAAATAAATCTGTCATAGGAGTTTTTTGTGATAATGCTGTAACTGATCACGATGGAAATCTTTTTGATGCATGCTCTTACGCAACAACTGCTGCAATCAACTCATGTAAAATTCCAAAATATGAAATGAAGGATGATGCACCTGTAAAAATTGAAAATGAATTTGACAAACCACCAATTTCAACTTTACCTGTTTCTGTAACAATGGCAAAAATTGGTGATTACATAATCGTGGATCCAAATTTTGATGAATGGTCAATTATGGATGCACGTATAACAATCACCACAAACTCCGACGGTAATGTGGTTGCACTTCAAAAAGGTGGTCAAGATGGGTTCACACAGGATAATCTTATCAAGTGTGCAGAAATTTCTATTAGAGTTGGTTCAAAGATACGAGATATTATAAAAGAAAGTAGTTCTGGTGTAAATTAGATGGCAAAAAAACAAGGACGACTAAAAGGATTAGGAGCCAGATATGGAATTAAAATTAGAAAACAATATTCACAAGTGCACCATTTGATGAAGAGTCAAAGAAAGTGTCCTGAATGTGGTGGTTCCGTATCAAGAGAAGTTGTTGGTATTTGGTCTTGTAAGAAATGCACGTTCAAAATAGCTGGAACAGCATATGACGTTAAATTTTAGCACCAAAATAGAATTTTCTGCCGGTAATCAGTCTAAAGCAATTTTTGATTCAGTTTCAACAGATAACAAATTCTATCCTGAAAATCCAACAAAGACCAAAATCACATTCGATAAAAAAATAAAAATAAGAATAGAGTCAGACCAAATTCCACATCTTAGAGCAAATTTAAACTCAACTTTACGATTAATACAGGCATCATATGATTCAATCAACTCAGTAAAGATATAATAAAACAATTATCAAAAACTTGTTATGTCATCTGGCCAACAAATGCCTCCTTGGTTACAAGAACAGGTTGGAAAAATGCAACAGTCACAACAAAACCTTCAGTCTATTCTAGCTCAAAAGCAACAAGTTGAAATGGAAAACACTGAATCGGAACGTGCATTAGAAGAATTACAAAAAGTAAGTGGTGATGAACACGTCTATAAATATGCTGGAAGTATACTGATAAAATCTGATAAAAAAACACTAATTGAGGAATTGGAAGAAAAAAAGGAATTATCTAAAACTAAAACAATTGTTCTTTCAAAACAAGAAGAACGAATAAAAGCAAGTCTTCAAGAACAAGAAAAAAAGATTCAAGAAATGTTAAAAAATCCAACATCTGGAAATAATCCACCAAATACCAACTCCTAAAATTACAACAAGATATTAACAAACTCATTCTAATATTTTCATGCGAGTAGAAGATCTTCGTATCATCATTGATGAAAGAGAAAGAAAAAGCGGTATACCAAAACTGCTTAAAGCTATAGGCGTAAATGTAGAAATCAAAACATTACCAATTGGTGATTATATTGTATCACATGAAACAGTGGTAGAAAGAAAAAGCATTAACGATTTAATCTCTTCAATTTTTGATGGGAGATTATTTGATCAATGTAATAGACTAAAAGAGAATTTTCAGTTTCCAATTATTTTGTTAGAAGGAAATGTTGATGAAATCGAGTCGATAACTGAGAATCCATTAGTATTTTATGGTGCATTATCTACAATCGCAGTTGATTATAAAATTCCAATTATACCAACACCAAATGCATCTCATACTGCAAAATTACTAGTATCTCTTAGTTCAAGAAAAGAGTCAATCAAGGGACCACTTCTCAAAAAAATAAAAAAATCAAATGATGTACAAAAACAACAGTTGGTAGTATTATCTAGTTTACCAGGAGTTGGTGAAAAAACCGCAATCAGAATGCTTGAAAAATTCGGTTCTCCCCTTAAGGTTTTATCTGCACCTACAAAAGATCTTGCAAAAATTTCAGGTTTGGGAGAATCTCGTGCGAAGAAAATTAAAAAAATGTTAGAAAAGAAGAGTATGCATACTAAACCGTCAAATCAAAAAACATTACATGAAACGTCTTAATTTTTTGTAACCAATTTTTTTCTTAATTTATTTCCGCAATTAGGACAAATTGATTTTTTGGAACTAATTCCACATGCTGGACAGTAATGTATCCACTTACCAACAGTCTTAATTCCTTTGGTCATTATAGGTTTAGTTGTTATTCCAATTTGCTGTGCAACGTTAGATACTGCAAAATCATCCGAAATCAGTTCAGTATCTAATTCTAATGATAATGCTATACAAGATATATCCTCTTGTGATAGATTATTCAGATCACCAGTTTTCTCCGCAGCGTTTCTGACTTTTCTTAAAAATTCTTCTTTTGGCTCTTGGATTATGAGTCTTTTAGAATCAAGTAGAATTTCTAATGCATTGTGATTCTTTTTGATATGTTTAATTTCATCATACACTAATGGTGTCACATAGTAACTATCTTGTGAACTGAATGGAACTCCAGCATAAAATGCGGTCGCATCAAGTATTCTAAAACCCAAGTTTATTCATCTGTCTTAGACCTTTTTTCTTTAGTCTAACAAAAACTGCCTGCTTATTGAATTTCTTTATTGTAATTTTTTCTCCAAATCCAGCTGATTTGATCATCTGTGCATCCATTACTATATTACAGTCATGTGAACAATTAATTTCGATTTTTTCATCAGGTACAACTATTGACGGTAATCTATGTACCGGCGCTACTGGCGTAATTATCAAAACATCCAGACTCTCATGCAATAACGGTCCACCAATTGAAAATGAATGGCCAGTAGATCCACTAGGTGTTGATATTATCACTCCGTCCATTTTTTGTTTTACTGTATCGCTTTGAAATTTGATTTCAAACTCAGCCGTTTTTGTTAGATTTTTCCTATTCACATAAATTTCATTTAGTGCTGGAGCAAATTCTTTTCCATCACATGACGCAACTACTCTAGTTCTCTTATCCAACCAAATCTTATTTTTGGTTATTGCATTTATGGCTACATCTAAATCACCTAGGGTAATTTCAGATAATATTCCTCTATTACCTCCAACATTAATTGTTAGTATTGGTGTTTCACTTCGTAAATTTCTAAATGCCCTTAATGTTGTACCATCACCTCCAAGAGTTATCGCTAAGTCTAGTTTAACTTTGGTCAGTTGATCTAACGATTCAACTTGTTTTGCACCATCAACATCAACCGGGGCAATCGTATACACACTGATCTTTTTTGCAAGAAGTTTCCTTGTAACTTGTTTGGCAGCATTCTCAGAGATTTTAGAACCAAATTTACTAACTATAGCCACTTTATTCAGTTTCAAGCAGTTCTTTTCATATTATTTCGTACTTAAAAATCATGTAATTTTCACTGAACTGATTTAGATAAGATATTTAAGTCAAATACAAGTAAGTTTGTCAGAGGCAGAAAAATGTCATTACTACTAAAAGATCGAGTTTATTCAATGGAGGCATCTACAGCTAAAAGAGGTGTTTACCCATTACATGGTTACAAGCTTGGTCTTTATCGATTACCAATTAAATTAGAAGAAGAACTTGAAATCCAATCAGTTCATGATGGATTAAAAAACACATTTGAGATGGATACATACGCTGACAGAATTTTTGCAACATTTACGTGGACAGAAGAAAATATGCCTGATAAACATGCCAAAGGATATGAAACGATTGATCTCAGTGTAACAGTTGAGATTGTAACAGGCGAGGTAGTTGATATTATCTACCAGATATTTCCAATTGAAAAGTTTGGTGATGTACCATGGGTTAAAGATTATAGAAAAAAGGCAGATCACTTTGCAAAGATGATTACCGATACAATACTTAGAAACACAATTCTTTCGGACAAAATGGCTGAAGCATTGATGAAAACAGAAAAAATTACCGAAGATGCAGCATTTTTAAGATTAGAGGAACTAACTCCATTGGCACAAATTGTGGCAGATGCAAAACCAACGCCAGTTAAAAAAGAACCATTGGTTTTGGATGCAGGTGCAGGACCAGCACAAGAGTGGCAAGGTGGAGATATTAAACCGGGTCCAATCGATATTGATTACAAATCAAAGATGAAACTATCTGCTGGATTCAAGGCGGGTTCTGGACATCAAATCAAAACATGGGGTCGTGTAGGTTCTGATAATGGTATACTAGGTGTTTGGGGTGAATTTGTTTCAGTTGATTATGATATCTGTGTTGCAGATGGTGCTTGTGTAGATGCGTGTCCTGTTGGAGTCTATGAGTTTGCAGATTTTCCTGGAAATCCAGCTTCTGACAAGAAACCACTTATGCAAGGTGAGCCAGATTGTATATTTTGTCTAGCATGTGAGGGTGTTTGTCCTCCAGAAGCAATCAAAATCTTTCCACAGGATTAGACCTTCATTTCAAATATAAGTACCGAGAAGAGATTTTAGATGTTAAGCCATGGAAGGTAATCCATTTACACAATTTGTATTTCAAATATTCATTTTTTGTGCAATTCTAATTATTGGCTACACTTGTAATTTTTACTATCTTGCATTTTTATCAAGTAGGAGAAAAGAAGTTTATCCTATTTCAGAAATCGGCGAACCAACAATCACAATTCAGCTTCCAATATATAACGAAAAGTATGTTGCTACAAGACTAGTTGATGCAGTCTGCGCACAAGATTATCCTAAAGATAAATTAAAAATTATGGTACTAGATGACTCTGACGATGACACAGTAAACTTGATGCATCAAACAGTTCTCAAATATCAAAATCTGGGATTTGATATATTACATGTAAGAAGAGGAACACGTGCAGGATACAAAGCTGGAGCATTAAAACACGCAATGAAATCTACAAAAAGTGATTTTGTTGCAATTTTTGATGCTGATTTTATACCACCAGATTGGTATTTGAAAAGGGCAATACCACATTTTACAAACTCAAAAATTGGATTGGTACAATGTAGATGGGGTCATGTAAATGAAAATTATTCTGCACTAACTCAAGCACAGGCATTGAATCTTGATTTTCATTTTCTGGTAGAACAAAAAGCAAAAAGCAACTCTCATTTATTTATGAACTTTAATGGAACTGCTGGGATCTGGAGAAAGGAATGCATTGATGATGCTGGTGGTTGGCATACTGCAACTCTTGTTGAAGATCTGGATCTAAGTTATAGGGCACAGATGAAAGGTTGGAAGTGTTTATTCCTGCCAGACATTGTTGTTGATGCTGAACTTCCTGTACAGATGAATGGTGCAAAAAGACAACAATTCAGATGGGCAAAGGGCTCAATTCAATGTGCAATAAAATTACTTGGTGATATATTAATAAAAAGAAAAATTGCGTTTGATGCAAAACTTCAGGCATTTATTCAATTAACAAGACACATTGTTTTCCCTTTGATGTTAATACAATTCATTACATTACCAATACTACTTGCATCAGAGGTCAATCTTTACATTGTAAGTTTTCTACCTGCACTTACCTTAGCAACATATCTTGCTATGGGTCCAGGAGCATACATTCTTGTTATTCATAAAATGTACAAAAAGGACTGGAAATCAAAAGCAAAGACGTTACCATATTTACTAGTTTATTCAATAGGAATGTCTGTGAATAATACAGTTGCAGTTTTTGATGCAATGGTAGGAAAGAAAAATGAATTTCTAAGGACACCAAAATATGGAATTATAAAAAATGATGATGATTGGAGAGATAAAGCGTATAATCTTCCATTCTCTAAGACTACGCTACTTGAGATGTTTTTTGCCATATATGGAATATTAGGTATATTCATCGCCATATTTTCTAAGAACCCAATTTTTGTACCCATAATCGGTCTTCAAGCAGTTGGTTTCTTCTATATAGCCTGGTTAAGCTTATCACATACAAGATATAAAAGACCAAAGTCTACCGATTATAAAATAACAAAGGATGAAAAAATGGCAAATTACTTTTACAAATTAGCAATTGGCGGAATCTTTGCGATAATTGTAATTGGTGCATACATGGCATTTGCAGGTTACAGCAGTGATGTCTATCCACTTGATATGTCAGTGGGTTTATTGGATAGAATTATGGCATCATCTGATCCACAATCAATCTTGGTAGACCTTAACGCAATCAAAATGCATCTTCCAGTAGAAGGAAATCCAGTCTGGATATTTCCTACAGACACTACAAATTTTGTAAGAATTCAAACTGATCTTGATACAATGATAATTAGTGCTGAAAAAATTGCCGCTGTTCCAACAGATAGTGCTGCATATCATACTGGTATGACAGATATACGTGAAAGAGGCGGTATACTACAAGAAAACCTTGCAGACGCAATTCCATACATGTATGTTAGTTTTTCAAACATAATCTTCACTTCAATTTGGATTGCTGCAATATTAGCAATATTTGCGGTTCTTAACAAGAAGAAACAAGAATTAAAAGAATATGATGTCTCAAATGACGTCTAGGAAATATTTAGATCATTTCTTATTTCATCAACAGCTCTAATTCCAAAAATATCACGTACCTGCTGAATTCTAATTGCTTCCTTTAGCAATTCCTTTCCAAGATTACTTATTAGTACTTGGAATACTTCAGAGAATCTTAACTCCCATTTGTCTGCACAATCAAAGATTTTTCCAACAGCCCACTGCCTTACTTCATGTGGCAATGGTATTTTTTCATTTGATTCTATTGATAATTTGTCAAATAAATTGATAATATCTGTCGTGTCAGTAGTCATTTTTTCAATATCTTTCATCTCACCGTATTTAGATTCTGCTCTCATGCGTATGCCTGATTGATATTCAGATAATTTTAGTAATGCAAGAACTTCTTTTGAACTATCACTAGATGCCTTATTTGTGACATTTTTGATGCCTTCTATCTGCTGAACAACCTTGTCAGTTTTTTTATGGAATTCTGAGGCTAATGAGTCAGAGCGGTTAATTAGGTTTGATAATCCAGAAATTTTTTCTTCAATTTCTGATTTGAATGTTTTTAGTCCATCACCTAACATTGAAGAAATATTTGTATCCTTCATCATTCCTCCAATCTCATTTTTTATATTAGACATATCTTTGCCTATATCACCAGTTCTGTTTGAGATTGACTTGATACTATTTCGTAATTCGTCAATCTGTTCTGTTATTCCTGATGTAGAGTTTGTTTCTTTTGCTACATTTTTAATCTCTTCTTTGAGATCATCAACTCTATCAGCTACTTTCATTATCATCTTAGAATTATTTCTAATTGAATCAAGGCTCTCTGAAACAGTCTGAACTAATTCATCTGTTTTTGTTGTTGATTTTTGACTTTGTTCTATATTCCTCATTTTTTCTTCAAGTTTTACAGTTTGTTCATTTAGCTTTGTAATGATCTTTGTGTTACCTTTCATTTGATTGAGTCCAGAAAAGAGACGCTCTGTATCTTCTTCAATAATGTTGATTTGTTTTGATTGTTTCTGAATTTGAATCATTGATGAGCTTAGTGTGTCAATCATGTGATTCATTGATACTAGAATTCTTTGATTCTCTTTGAAGATCTTTGCCATGTTTTTGATTTCTTTTGATATGGTTTTTGTTGATTCTGATACAGCTGATACTTTAGTGAATAATTTAGATTGACTGGGTTCTTTTGATTTTATTTTTTTAGAATCTTGTTTACTTGTAACCTTTTTTTTCGTAATTTTCTTTTTTACCATACTTTTTTAGAATTTTTACTAAGTTAAAAAGTGCAGGCTAAAATAAAATGAGATTTGTCGAATTTAGTTGTTGACTGTTTCTGGCTCATGAAGTAATTCATGAAATGTTTTTTCAGCTAGGCCATTCATACTCTCGACGAAACCACGTTTACAATATGTACATTCTATCATATATTACCGTACAGTACCGTACAATATATAGGAATGGTTCTTTTGAAATTACCAACTGGTCAGATACCCCAGAGCTTATTTCCTCACAAATCAGTAACTCTGATCATCATCCCAGACTATATTACCAAAATATTTTGAAAATAAAGGCGTTATCTTGAAAATTGTTATAACGAATTCATGATATCACCAATAGATGCAAAATTTTTTCCTGCAGGTTCAGTCTAGTAATGATGATACATCTTCTATAACTGGTGGGCTTTGGGATGTCATAGATAAAATAAATCCTTTACAGTTACCACAAGATGCATTTGTAACAGATCTTGCAATAATCATGATTTTAGCAGGTATTGTCACATTAGCCTTTTTTAAGATTAAACAACCATTGATCATCGGATATCTTTTTGCTGGAATGTTAATTGGACCACTTTCTCCATTATGGGCACCATTTCTTTCAGACAGTGGAACTGGTGAAAGTATTGGACCAGCTGGAATCCTATCAGATATAGGAGCGCTTAATGTATTTGCAGAAATTGGTGTAATTCTATTACTTTTTGTCATTGGAATTGAATTCCCGTTTGCTAAGATTCGTTCTATTGGTAAGGTAGCTATAGGAGTTGGAACTTTAGGTCTGTTTCTCACTTTGATTCTTGTATTTTATGTATGCACTATGGTTGGATTAGAATTCATGGACTCGTTATTCTTAGCAGCTGCATTATCAATTAGCAGTACTGCCGTTATAGTGAAGGTTCTAGAAGAAACTGGAAAGATAAAAAGAGAATCATCAATATTGGTATTAGGAATTCTGATTGTGGAGGACGTAATTGCAGTCATTCTAATTGCATCTTTAGAATCAATTGCTTTAGTGGGCAACGTCTCAATTGAGGGTATAATTGCTGTAGTTGCTGTTGCAGTAATTCTTATTGTTGGAACTTTCACGGTTGGAATTAGAACAATTCCAAAACTAGTAGATAAAGTTGCAAGTGCACAAAACAGAGAGATTCTTCTGTTAAGTGTTTTGGGTGTGTGTTTTGGCTATGCACTTTTAGCAAACGTTGTTGGACTTTCAGTTGCGATTGGAGCATTTCTGGCAGGTGTATTAATTGCGGAATCCAAATCAGCAGAAGTTTCTAAAATTTTATCCAGTCCAATAAAGGATATGTTTGTAGCAATATTCTTTGTTTCAGTAGGAGCATTGATGGACATTAGTCAGCTCGAAAATTATATCTTCATAGCGATAGCGCTAATTGCAGTCTCAATAGGCATGAAATTTGGTGGAAATATGCTGGGTAACTTCATTTTCAGACAATCAAGAAGTAAGTCATTGAGATCAGCATTCACATTGGCTGCTCCACGTGGAGAATTTTCTATTGTGATAATTAAGGTTGGAGTTGATGCAGGTGTTGTAAGTGCTTTCCTATTCCCATTAATTGGCATGATAGCAATTATTACTGCATTCATCTCACCGTTTTTGGTAAAAGCCAGTGATAAAATAATACCAAAACTAACAAAGAAGTAAATTGTCCAGCAAGGAATTAGATGAATTTCTAACACGCTCACATAAGGAATTATCAATTCAGGACTTCGAAGGTAAAGACATTCCATGCATAGAATTTGATGGAAGAAAATTTGATGACATACTATCAAAAGTTGCGGGAAAGCCACTGGCAGTTGACACTAATCTTAACATACTTCAAGATGGTCTTGGCCATGTTTTTGTTGAAATGTTACTCACTTTTTCCCATGGAGATATCAACGAAAATATTTTGGTGAATGCAAATGAAAATGTAGAATTTTTTCAGATGTTAGCTGAAAATACAATGCTTGCAATTGCATCAAAAGAATCCCCAGAAAAAATATTCATGATTCAGTTACCAAAACCTGAGCGTGCAATACAAGCATTTGAAATTATAAAATCTGGACTTGCAAAGTGTGAAAAATAGAACTGTAATGCCGGGGGTGGGTTTCGAACCCACGACCTCCAGATTATGAGTATTGCCTTCTATGGAAAGACCCGTCAGAGTTTACCATTCGAACTGGCACTCTAACCAGGCTGAGCTACCCCGGCATAACTAGAATCAAAAATTATTGCAATTAAATGTTCTAGATTAGTATTGTTTTGAAACCTGATTCCAAGATTCGTTCTCTGACTTGACCCAGAGGAATTTTTTCTGTAATGCAGACGTGTACAATTTTTCCCACTCTGCACCTACATCATCAGTCCAAGATTTGAAAATTCTAGGATCAATGTAATTTCGTAACGATGTACCCAAATTGTAGTCCTTGGTTTTCTTCGTAAGATCCACTTGGAGTGTTAATTTCTCCACACGCTCTTTGTGTTTTTGCTTTGTTTTTCTAATCTGAATTTTTGCTTTCTTGATTCTTTCTTGTTGTTTTTCCTTTTGAGAATCAGTTTTAGGTTTAGCAGACTCGGATTTTTTCAATGCTTCCTCTTTCTTCTTCCACGGCATTGCTGCCTCCACTATTTTTAACTTGTCAACCTTCTTTTGCAGCGTCTGCTCAAATGTTTTTGGGATGGTTCTTTTATGATTACACATGGTAGCTGCCTCAAGGTTGGCTAACTTTGCATGGTATAATTTTTCAGCAGGAGTTGATTTTTTCACATCGCCATTTTCTCTAAGATATTTCGAAACAACGCTAGATGCCAGATACGTTCTAAACACTTTTGCCGTTAATCCTTTTACTACACCAGAATAGTATATGTTAACATGTCGTGATGTGATGTTATCAAAAATCTCATCAGTATCTTTTTTCTTTGATATTAATTCCTTTAGATTGTCATGGAATTGTTTATCATGCCCTATGGCAGGAACAGTTTCTTTCCATCTAACACTATCCTTCCCTAAGAAATCAAATTCTATGGAGCTGCCTGTTAACTTAATATGCTCTTTACGTAATGTTGTAGCTCCTACGGTATCCGCTTCTTCAGGATCCTTTTCGTCACCAACTCTCATTGCAGTACGATAAATAAGATAGCATGCAGTAGAGATCCGTCTAACACTTGCATCTTTATTTTGCATATCTTTAACAATTTTATCCTTAATCTTATCAATTTCATTTGCAAGTTTTTTTGCCTTGTCATATTTTGCCCTATCCCTATCTTGTTTTATTCCAGCAGTGTCTGCAAGCCAAACATACTTTCTTTTTTGAGTTAAAACATCAGTCCAACTGGCCATCCACATTGAGTCCTTGTCATGAACAATTTTCCCCCAGATACCAGGAGGAACATTTGCCTCTTTTCCAAGGTTTAAAGTTACATCTTTTGATGTTACTTTTGGTTTCCACTTACCCCTCATTGGATGTTCTCCACGACCTATGAATATACCAGGTGGTTCAGCCATGTAATTGGCAACTTCAACTTCTTTTCCATCCATTATAGCCATACCATATTTTGCCTTCATCTCATCCCGAATCTCTTTCCTTTTGACAGCAAGTGCCTTCTTCTCCTCTTTTGTAAGGAGTTCTTTGGCATCTTTTTCCTTGTCTACAAGCTTGAAAGGGTTTGAAAAATCAATGTCTGATAATTCTAAATTCTTGTATTTTCCATTGAATGTTTTTGCAAAATCTGAAACAAAATTCTTCTGAAATACCTTATCTTGAGCATATGGTGTGTCCTTCTTTTTTGCCCACTGGTAAGTCATTTCTTCTTGAAGTAAATCCAAACTAGTTTCTTGCCCTTTGATCTTAATCCTTACCCCCTTTGATTCAAAATCTGGGGGAAAGAGGATGCCATTATGTTGTAGTGTTTTCCATTTCATATTGTTCTCTCATAAATTGTAGACTTTGACAAAAATCAATTAAAACTGTATATCAACTTAACCACTAAAAAGATGAAAAAATCATACATGAAACTATCTAAATCGATTTATTCGCCATAAAGTTCTTTTTTCAGATAATTCTCAAATTCTTTATCAGTTTTCATCTTTTTTGCTTCTAGAAACATCATTGCATCGTTTCCTATGACATATCTTGGAAGTGGCTTTTCTTCGCCAAGAGTTTTGATAACAACATCTGCAACCTCTTTTGGATGAGTACCCATCTCTGCCATCATTTTAACACCAGAAATAACCTTGTCTGTAATTTCTTTGTATATTGAATTCTGTTGTGATTTTTCTGATAACTTCATGGAATCAAAAAAGTTTGTTTTGATAACTCCGGGTTCTATGATTATTACATTTATGCCAAATGGCATTAATTCAAATCTCAACGATTCACTTAGTCCTTCGAGAGCAAACTTTGAACTAATGTAAGCAGGGGATACAGGAAATCCTATCCTACCAGCAACTGAACTAATATTAACAATATTACCAGAATTTTGCTTCCTCATAATTGGAGCAACCTTTTGAATTAATCGAATTATTGAAAAAAAGTTAGTTTCAAACTGTTCTTTAAATTCATCAATTGACACATCTTCAACAGTACCCCACATTCCGTAACCAGCATTGTTAACTAAGACATCAATTCGACCTTTTTTTTCTGCAATTGTTTTGATTACTCGGTTAACAGATTCCTCATCATCAACATCTAATTCTAAAATTTCAATACTCAGATCTTCTTTTTCGATAATTTGTTTAATTTTTTCACCCTTACCTAGATCTCTCATAGTAGCAAATGTATGAAACCCACTTCTGGCAAGGGCTAACGATGTTTCAAAACCAATACCACTTGAACTACCCGTAACTAAAGCAACTTTTTCCATGATGGTTTTCATTTTATGCTATCTAATAGTTTTATGATTTTTTTAATTAATTGGAACATAAATTGACACTAAAAATACTAGAAAGTATTATCTACCACCAAAACCACATTTCTTTATGGCAAGCTATACTGCACAAGTGGCAAAAAGCCACAAAAGATTCAATTCTGCTTTGGGTAGAGCTAAAACTCGACAGGCGTGTCTTAAGGCATATTATAGTCATAAGAAAGAGCATGAGAGGCTTCTAAAGAGTCACCTGAAAGAAGAATTATCACAAGTCAACAAAAAGAAGGCAAAAATTCCTCGTAAGTAAACTTGTAATTTGTTAAACCTACTTGCATTTTTTATTTATCTTTGAAATTATAAGTAACTAATCAATAAAAAATTAGTTGAAAAAAATCCTATTCAATAACATCTACAATCATGACTGTATTGATGGAATGAAATCCATTTCAAAAAATAAGATTGATCTTGTCATTACTGATCCACCATTTGCTATAAATTTTAAAGCAAAAAAATCAAACTACAATAGAACAGAATCGCATGTTCTAGAGGGATATAATGAGGTTTTACCAGAAAATTATCTTGAATTTACATTAAATTGGATGTCTGAGATACACAGAATTTTAAAAGATTCTGGAAGTATGTACGTGTTTTCAGGATGGAATAATCTAAAGGACATTCTTACTGCAATTGATGATGTAGGATTCCATGTTGTGAATCACATAATCTGGAAATATCAATTCGGTGTAGTAACAAAAAACAAGTATGTTACATCACATTATCATTGTCTCTATGTCTGTAAGAATGCAAAAAAAAGAAAATTCTATCCTTTTAAGCGGTTTTCAAAAAATTCAAAATCAGAAGATGGTCATAGTTTACATTATAAGGATAAAGAAGATGTATGGGAGATAAAACGCGAGTATTGGACAGGAGAGAAAAAGACACCAACTAAACTCCCTGCAGAAATAATTGAAAAAATTTTATTATATTCTAGCAAAAAAAATGATGTTGTTTTTGATCCTTTCTTAGGCTCTGGTCAAGTTGCAGTAGTAAGTAAATTCAATGGAAGACAATTTTGTGGTTTTGAAATTGTAAAAGAATATTACAAGTTCGCAAAGAATCGTTTAGATAAAAACAAGTATTTCCTAAATTCTAAAGATTAGTATTTTCTTGTTTTAGGAGATAGACATTCTCTAAAAGCCATTCACAAAATTCCGTTACTGGCTCTGTAAATTCATACCAGATATGAAGAGAGTGAGGTAAGATGTCAATTTTATCCTGAATGTTATCTCCAAAAATAATTCTACATCCTTCTTTATCCTCATACATGTAGGCATCTACAGTCTTGACATCACCAAGAATCTCTTTTGCCTTTTCCTTTATTATGGAACGGTCTATTGGGAATGTTCTTTTTTCCATATCAATAAGAAAACTTAGATCCTGTTTTCCATACATATCAAAATCATCAATTTTACCTTCATGAGGAAAATTAACTAGTAGATTTATGTTGTATTTTTTACCAACATCCTTCCCTATTTCACCAATTCTTTTGTATGCAATTGCTGGGTTTTTCTTTAATAGGAGTCTAATTTGTGGAAAATGCCTTTTGAGCTCTTTTTGTAAATCTTCAGTGATGGTCTTAAACATCATCTAACACATCTAGTAATATGCCATATTTAGATTAGTTTTTTAGCAGAAAAACTTGGTAATGCTATATGGCTATGCCGATGGATTATGACGGACTTGGTGGAGAGGGTGAATCTGAGAGAACCAATAATGTCACTGATTACAAAAGGACGTGCATTGATTTTATTGAAGACATATCTGGGAGTTACTTGGAATGGGTTGATTATTACAAGTTACCAGAAGATGAAGACAAGAAAAGACGAAAGGAAATTGCCAGTATTATCGAAAGAACCAACATATGGCTTGCTAAAGTTCCACAGTCCATCAAAGCAGTAGATGTTGTGATGAATGACGGCATACAAAAGATGGCAGAAGCAACAGCTGGAAAGCCATTTCAGATTGGAGTTTTTGTAAACCAAAAGTCAGATTACACCATGGCAAAACCTGGAATTATTAATGTCAACGTAAAGGCTTCAGGGAGTGAAGGAATAAAGACAAAATTAGGATTTCATCACCAAACTGAACGATTTCGAATAGAAACAACTGGAAAAGCATTCTTTGACGAAATAAATCTACCAGAAGATGAGTTTGATCTAATGGATATCAATCTGAAATTAAATGCACAAGAATGCAAACAACGTGACGTTATATCATTTACCGTCATAGTAAGTGAGATGAAAGATGGCATTGAATTTGATCGTAGGGGTCTTTCAACAGTCATACATATTGTATAATTACTAAATAGATAGTCTAACTTCTAAGACAACTCTGGATTCTTCTTGTCGTGTTTTATCTGTATATTTGAGCGATGAAATTTTTCTTGCAAGGTCATCGTCAACAACTAGTTTAGCATTACCTGAAAATTTTTTCCCATTAAATTCAACTTTGACTGTAGGGTTAGCAATTGCATTTTTGAGCCAATCACTATTTGCATTTCTTCTTGAAAAATAGATCATGTTATTGTAAGTTACTGCCTTAGCCCATACAGAATGTTCGTTTCCAGTTATTCTTCCCATAGTTGTTAAAAGTGCTTTAAATGTAAGATTATTTGTGACAGACAAAATTTCACCTAAACGCCATAAATGCAGCAAACATTGCAATAACCACCGAACCACAAACTCCCATAAAATACATAATCTTATTTCCCTGCATGAAATTTCTTAGATTTTTACAATATTTATAATATAATTCGCAATGGTGTTATAATCTAAAGTCTATCACTAATTATGAATGCAATTAAAGTAGATTCACTTTCAAAGCGATTTCAAAAATTCAAGGCATTAGACAATATTTCATTTCAAATTGAAGAGGGTGAGATTTTTGGATTTTTAGGTCCAAATGGAGCAGGGAAAAGCACAACAATGATGATACTTACAACATTGTTAAAGCCTACTTCTGGAAATGCGTCGGTTCAAGGATTTGATGTTGTTACACAAGCAAAAAAAGTTCGAGAGAATATAGGATTTGTTCAACAAGAGATTGGTGTAGATGAATATCTTACTGGTAGGGAAAATCTGATTTTTCAATCTAGAATAAGTCAGATGCCAAAGGATCTAGTACAATCTAGAATTGATGAAGTGATATCTCTAGTTGAACTGGAAGAGAAGCAGAATGAAGCGGCGATTACTTATTCTGGTGGTATGAGAAAAAGGCTTGACATTGCATGTGGTCTTATACATAGACCAAAGGTGCTCTTTCTAGATGAGCCTACTGTTGGTCTTGATATACAAACAAGAAGAAAGATTTGGGAATACATTAGAAAAATACACAAAGAATTCGATATGACACTTTTTGTTTCTACTCACTACATGGAAGAGGCTGACAAGCTTTGTGATCGTGTTGGAATAATTGATTATGGAAAAATTCAGATTATTGACACGCCTGAAATTATGAAAAATGCAATGGGGAATGACGTGATTTCATTTTCATTAATTAATGGAATTGTTAAGCAAGATGAATTAATTAATAGAATTGAGCAAATAGAATTTGTAAATCAAGTAACTAGAAAACAGGGCGAAATTACAATAAAGTCATCTCAGTGTTCAGAAATAATACCTAAAATATTTCAGATAACGTCTGAAATGAATATAGAGATTGATTCATTATCATTAAACAAACCAACACTAGATGATGTTTTCATATCATATACAGGACATAACTTACGAGATGATACCACTCAAAAACTAAACAAGCGAAAAGAATTTAATTTGAACAGGAGGAGAGGACTTTGATCACATCAGATACATATGCAATTTTTTGGCGTGAGATGAAACGCTACAGAAAGTCAAAGAGTGGAGTTATTATCAGATTGATTCAACCTGCAATTTGGATAATTGTAATGGGGAATATTTTTGCAGGGACACAGCCACTTATTCAGTCAGTTGGTTTTGATGGAGAATATATTGAATTTATGGCACCAGGTGTCATTATCCTCACTGCAATTTTTACAAGCATTTTTGGCGGTGTCAATACACTATGGGATAGAAGATATGGATTTATGAATAAGGCATTAACATCACCAATTTCAAGATCATCAATTGCACTTGGTAAAATGCTTGCAATATCTTTAATCGCCGCATTTCAGGCAAGTTTGATTTTGGGCATTGCGCTTGCGATAGGAGTTACAATGCCAAATTTATGGATGATAGGACCTATCATGGCAATTGTAATTTTATTTTCAATTGGATTTTCTGGAATCTCAGTTATGGTTGCAGCCGCAGCAAAATCTCAAGAAACGTTTTGGGGAATAATTAATTTTCTTGGAATGCCATTGTTTTTACTAAGTCCAGCACTTTTTCCATTGGCACTAATGCCAGATTGGATTGCATCGATTGCAGCATTGAATCCTGTCAGTTACACAGTGATACTAGTAAGAGAGATGATGTCTGGATATGTAGAAGGATGGTCAGCACTACTAAGTATCAGTATTTTGGTAGGTTTTAGCGTCATAATGATTGGTCTTGCAAGTTATGTCTTCACGCGAGATGTCAATAAGCCATTTTGAGTGTAAAACTCTATAGTTAATCACAAGTCTGCGTATATGGTCATTTTTGACTAAAATTGTAAAAAAACCTTACATGGGGGATCTTGAACATTTTTCAAAATTATTTTATGATGTACAAAGTAGTTTCCCTAGTTTTACTATTTTCAGTATTACTTCTAGGGATGTCATTTACCCAGAATTCATACGCCGCAAATCATCCATTTGAATTAGAGTGGGGTGAATCAGGAGCAGCCCCTGGAAAGTTTGTACACCCACAGCATATTGCAATTGATTCAGAAAACAATATCTTTGTAACTGATCGTGATAATTCAAGAGTTCAAAAATTTAATGATCAAGGAAATTATAACATCTCATGGAAATTACAAAGTTCTGAATCAGGAGAATTTGGAAATCCATCTGGAATAGCAGTATCAGATGGCTATGTCTTTGTAGTAGATTCGAAACATCATACTATCCAGAAATTTGATTCAGATGGAAATTTTATTTTGGAATGGGGAGGTTTTGGTTCAGGAGATGGTCAGTTTAGTTCACCTAATGGAACTACAGTTAGTGATGACAAATTTGTCTATGTAGTTGATACTGGTAATAGTCGTATACAGAAATTTACTTTTGACGGAGAATATGTTTCTAGTTTTGGTCAAACTGGTAAACGCGCAGGAAATCTTGCTTCTCCAATAGATGTTGCAATAGATGACAAAGGTAACCTCTATGTAACTGATCATAGAAACCATGGAATTATTATCTATAATGAAGATGGTCAACTTGTAAGATCTATTGATTCAAGTGTTGGAGGCTTAACAGTATCACCATCAGGTATAACTCTTGATCAAAACAATAATCTTTACATTGCTGATGTAAAAAATAATAGAATAATTCAATTTGATGGATTTGGAGTTTCACATTCAATATTTGGAAAATTTGGTTCTGGTGAAGGTCAATTTCAAGTACCAACCGATGTTGCAGTTGATAATAATGGATATCTATATGTAATTGACACACTAAGTCATAGAGTTCAAAAGTTTGTTACTCCAAATGTATCTGACTCATTATTAGTAGAGAAAAAAGAAGTTGTTGAAGAATCTAAAATTGATCAGCAAGAACCGTTATCAGAGCCAGACAAACTATCCGAAACAGAAACTGCATTACCAGAAGTAAATCCAATCCCAAATGACTTCAAAAAACCAGTCATATCTGTGCCTGAGGATATGATTATTGAGGCTGAGGGAGGTCTAACATCTGTTAATATTGGAAATGCGATGGCTAATGACGAAAGCGGTATACTTTCTTTATCAAATAACGCTCCAGATGCATTTCCACTTGGCACGTCAATGATAATTTGGACAGCCATTGATGGCTCAGGAAATATGGCTATAGCATCACAAAATATTATAATTCAAGATACAACATCACCTCAAATCGAACAACTAGAAGATATTGCATTTGAAGCAGCGTCTGACACACAAAATCATGTACCACTCAAAACTCCATCTACTTTTGATGCAGTAGGTATAATTTCTATACAAAATGATGCTCCTGACGTATTCGCATTAGGCGAAACCATTGTAACTTGGACTGTTACAGATGTAATGCAAAATATATCTACAATGCAACAAAAAATAACTTTGGTTGATTCTATATTACCTAGAGTCGATATACTAGAAGATATTATTAGTGAGGCAAGTAGTCTAAACGAGAATAAAATATCACTAATTGAACCCGAAGTATTTGACTCAATAAAGATTGAATCATTGTCTAACAATGCGCCTGAATTATTCCCATTAGGTGAGACGGTAGTAACTTGGACAGCTACTGATACTTCAGGAAATTCCGCAACATCATCTCATAAAGTAATTATAATAGATACAACAACTCCTGAAATTACAATCACTGATGTTACATTAGAAGCAATAGTTCCTAATGGAAATAATGAAACACTAGTGACACCAGAAGTTAATGATATACAAGAAGTAAACATCACTAACGATGCACCAGAATTATTCCCATTAGGTGAGACAGTGGTAACCTGGACAGCTACCGATACTTCAGGAAATGAATCAATCCAAACACAACGTGTCAACGTAGTTGATACATCTAAACCGATCTTAACAGTACCAAATGATCTTCAAGTAGAGGCAGTTGGTATTGAAACACAAATTGATGGCCTTGGAGAATTTACAATAGAAGATTTCTCAGAAATTGAATCCATAGAAAATGACGCACCTGAATTATTCCCATTAGGTGAGACGGTAGTAACCTGGACAGCTACTGATACTTCAGGAAATTCTGTTTCTGACACACAGTTAGTTACTGTTGTTGATACTACTATGCCTGAAATTATTGCACCAGCCGATATGACGTTTGAGGCAGTTGATCAAATTGAGAATTATATTGAGTTATCTGGTGAACGAAGTTTTGATATTGTACAAATTGAATCCATAGAAAATGATGCACCTGAATTCTTCCCATTAGGTGAGACGGTAGTAACCTGGACAGCTACTGATACTTCAGGAAATTCTGTTTCTGACACACAGTTAGTTACTGCTGTTGATACAATTCGTCCTCTAATCACCGGTCCTGATAATATTATTCTAGAAATCACTGATGTTTTTGGAATGGCAGTTGATATTGGTCAAGCATCTGTATTGGATGATGTTGATCAAACTCCTGAGATATCTAACGATGCACCAGAATTATTTCAGTTGGGCGATACAATAGTAACATGGATTGCTATAGATTCATCAGATAACTCTGCATTATACTTCCAAACCATTACTGTTGTTGACACATCAGCTCCCGAGATTATTGTCACAAATAATATTACTCAAGAAGCTGAAAACTTACTTTCAAACCCCGTTACACTTGAAAACCCTCAAATTTCTGACATTATTGGTATATCATCAATTACTAACGATGCGCCAGAATTATTCCCATTAGGTGAGACGGTAGTAACCTGGACAGCTACTGATACTTCAGGAAATTCTGTTTCTGACACACAGTTAGTTACTGTTGTTGATACTACCGCACCAAGCATATTACAACCTGAAAATATTATAGTTGAGGCAGAAGGATTGGAAGATAACATAATTGAACTTGATCTAATAATCGCTGAGGATAATGTTGGTGTAGGCTCAATTATTAATGATGCACCTACCGCATTTGAATTTGGAACAACAATTGTATCGTGGACAGTCTCAGATAATGCTGGTAATATTGCAACTATTCAACAAAACATTTCACTAGTGGATACCACAATACCATCAATTATTCTACCAAATGATATTGAAATTGAAGCAGTATCAAACTATTCAAACATAATTGAAGTGGGAATTGCCATTGGATCTGATAATATCCAATTAGGACAAGTTACTAACGATGCGCCAGAATTATTCCCATTAGGTGAGACAGTGGTAACCTGGACAGCTACTGATACTTCAGGAAATTCTGTTTCTGACACACAGTTAGTTACTGTTGTTGATACTACCGCACCAAGCATATTACAACCTGAAAATATTATAGTTGAGGCAACATCATCTACAAGTAACATAGTTGAATTGGTTATACCTATTGCACGTGATGCGATAAGTGATACTATAATTAATAATAATGCACCTGATACATTTCCATTTGGTGAAACAGTAGTAACTTGGAGTGCAGAGGATGAATCAGGTAATATTTCACACACTGATCACAAAGTTATCATAATTGATACTTCAGCACCTGAATTACAAATACCTATAGATATGATAATTGATGCCACATCGTTACAAAGTATTATTGAAATTAATTCACCTCAAACTTCTGACATTATTGGTATATCATCAATTACTAACGATGCACCAAAATTATTCCCATTAGGTGAGACAGTGGTAACCTGGACAGCTACTGATACTTCAGGAAATTCTGTTTCTGACACACAGTTAGTTACTGTGCAAATATGTGGTAATCCATCATCATACTATAACATGATAATGGGCACAGCAGAAGATGATTTCCTAATTGGTACTACTTTACCTGATTTGATATTTGGAAATGGTGGAGATGATATAATCATGGGTAATAATGGAAACGATTGCATTTTTGCTGGTGAAGGTAATGATATAGTGTTTGGAAATGGCGGTGATGATAATATGACAGGGGGGCAAGGTAATGATGTGATTAAGGGTGATTCAGGAGATGACATCCTAAAAGGTGGTATTGGCCTTGATATGATTGATGGTGGAGATGATATTGATATGTGTATGATAATTGAAGAGAATAACAGTGACCTTATAGTCAAGTGTGAAATAAACGACTAATCTAGAATTAGTTTAGAATTATAATACCTGTATACAAATCACATATGTTGGCAAAATCACAGAAATTATTTTCAGATGCAAAAAAAGTCATTCCATCAGGTGTGAACAGTCCTGTAAGATATATCGAGCCATACCCATTCTTTGTCAAGTGTTCACAAGGAAGTTCATTATGGGATGAGGATGGTAACAAATATGTGGATTTTTGTAATGGTTATGGAGCATTACTTTTAGGTCATACAAGAAAGGAAATTATCAATGCAGTTTCATCCCAATTAAAAAAAGGAACTCTATACACAACACCGACATCTCAAGAAATTGAATTATCTAAATTAATTGTCAAAAATTTTCCTTCCATTCAAAAAGTTCGGACAGTAAATACTGGAGCAGAGGCAACAATGACTGCCATTAGACTTGCTAGGGGATTCACAAAAAAGAAAAAGATCATAAAGTTTGAAGGATGCTATCATGGTGCTTATGATACAGTTTTAGTGAAGGCGGGTTCTGGGTCTGCACATAATGGAATATCAGTATCTGATGGTGGATTAGATGAAGTATCAAAAAATACAGTGGTTGTACCATATAATGACTCAAGTGCGTTAGAACGAATACTAACAAAGAACAAAGATATTGCTGGTCTTATCATAGAACCAGTTCTTGCAAACATGGGTTTAGTATTACCGGGAAAAAATTTCTTATCAGACGTTAGAAAAATTACTAGACAGCATGATGTACCTTTAATTTTTGATGAGGTTGTTAATGGTTTTAGAATTTCTGAGGGGGGAGCACAGAAAGTATACAAAATAAAGCCTGATCTAACTACATTGGGTAAGGCACTAGGAAATGGTTTTACAATTGCTGCTGTTGGAGGTAAAAAAGAAATAATGGATCAGTTATCACCTGATGGAAAAGTCTATCAGGCAAGTACATTTGCTGGAAATCCGGTATCAGTCACAGCTGCAATAAATTCTATCAAAACAATTAACAAAATTAAAAATAAACTATATCCAAAACTTGAGCGAATGTGCAAGACAATGGTTGAAGAAATTGATGATTTAGCATCTGACTATCATATACCTCATACTATAAACTCAATTTCATCAATGTTCCAGATATTCTTCTCAAACCAACAGGTTGTTGATTATAACACAGCAAAAAAATCAAACATAAAAAAATTCCAAAAGTTATTCTCCAATCTCTTAAAAAACGGTATTTTTATTGCACCATCACAATATGAGACTGTTTTCTTGTCTGACGCTCACACAGATATTGATATCACAAAAGCATTGGGTGCGTATGGAATGTCATTAAAAGCGGTGAAAAATTGAATTTTATAGTTGGTGCACGTGGAAGTAAATTATCACAGGCACAAACAAACTGGGTTATCTCCGAATTAAAAAAAATAGATCCTTCATCATCATTTGAATTCAAAACAATCACAACAAAAGGTGATACAGATACTCGCCCATTATTTGCAATGGATCAAAAGGGTATATTTGAAAAGGAAATTGATAGAGCAGTTTTCGAAAAGGAAATTGATTTTGCAGTTCATAGCTTGAAGGATGTTCCATCGCAACTAGGAGAAAATCTAATAATAGCGTGTGTTCCAAAACGTGAAGCAATAAATGATGTTTTGATTACCATGGATGGTTATGATATAGATTCAATTCCATCTAATTCTGTCATTGGAAGTAGTAGTCTGAGACGTGCAGTGCAAATAATTCGTAAACGACCAGATCTTAGTGTAAAACCAATTAGAGGTAATATTGAGACAAGAATCAATAAAGTCGTAGATGGAAAATTCGATGGAATTATTCTGGCTCAAGCTGGAATCACAAGACTTGGACTTGATGTAAAACTTTCAAAATTGTCACCAGATGATTTTCCACCATCACCTGGTCAGGGTGCAATTGCAATTGTGTGTAGAGAGGATGATACCAAAACCTTGGAATTTTTGCAAAAAATAGAAGACCCAAAATCTAGAAAAGAGATAGAGGCAGAACGTGCATTATCAGATTCGGTTGATTCTGGATGCAAATTCCCTGTTGGTGCATTTGCAGTATCAAACTCTAATTCACTGACACTAAAGGTATCTGTTTATTCAATGGATGGGAAAAAATCAATCATACTAGAGAAATCTGATACCGTTGATAATGCAATAGAATTGGGAAAAGCATTAGGAGATGAATTAAGAGATAGTGGTGTTTCAGAGATTGCTTCTAATTGGAGAGAAGAGTTGGAGGAATGGAATAAACAATGACAGGAAAAGTCTATCTTGTAGGTGCAGGGCCTGGAGATCCTAGTTTGATTACAGTAAGAGCAGTTGAATTGATCAAAAAAGCTGATGTTGTTCTTTACGATAGACTGGTAAGTAAAAAAATTCTTGCCATGATTCCAAAACGTGCGGAATCCATCTATGTAGGTAGAGCTGTTGGTGATGACACAACGCATCAAAATTCCACAAATGAATTAATGGTGAAATATGCACAACAAAAAAAATCTGTAGTTAGGCTAAAAGGCGGCGACCCAATAATTTTTGGTCGTGGTGGGGAAGAGGCAGAATTTCTAAAATCATTTAATGTGAAATATGAAATAATTCCTGGTATAACTTCGGGTATAGGCTCTGCAACATATGCAGGAATTCCGTTGACACATAGGCAATTTGCATCATCGGTAGTATTTGTTACAGGTCATGAAGATCCTGAAAAGAAAACTGATGTTGTAAAGTGGAAAAAACTTGCAAAGTCGGTAGATACTATTGTAATTATGATGGGTCTTTCAAGAATTGAAGTAATTTCAAGAAAGTTGATTGAAGGTGGTATGGATAAAAATATGCCAGTTGCAGTTATACAAAATGGAACTACATCTAAGCAAAAGATGCTGAAGGGAACAATCTCTAATATTGCTAACAAAATTAAACGAAATAAGATAAAACCACCAACTAATATTATAATAGGTCGAGTAGTTGATCTTTCAGATATAATCGAGTGGAAAAAATGATTGAGGGAAAGACAATAGCAATAACTCGTTCAAAAGATGATTCCGAGGAATTCATAGAACTTGTTGCACAACAAAATGCAAATCCTATAACACTTCCTACTATTGAATTAATCAGTAAGGGTGAAAAGATTGTTGATGAGTTTCTAGAAACCATTGAAACACAAAATCCAGATTTTTCTGTGTTTATGAGTTCAAAAGCTGTAAAACTTCTGATCGAGAGTGCAAGAAAATCATCAAAATTTTCAGCTCTTCAACTTGCCATTGCAAATACAATTGTAGTTGCAGTTGGTCCAAAAACCCGAGAAGTATTAGAAAATGAAGATATCAAAGTCGCATATATGCCAGAAAGACATTCATCGGTTGGAGTCGGAGAAGTTTTTACAAAGCTTAATGCTATTGGGAAAAAGGTGATAGTTCCACGAAGCGGTGCATCCACTCCATTTTTGAAGAATCTTCTAGAAAAAATTGGAATAAATGTTGTAGAACTTTATCTGTATGATGTATGTGCATTTCGTGATCCAACAGAGTGGAATGAGTTTAGACAATTATTTTCTCAAAATAAAATTGATGGAGTAATTTTTACTAGTGCATCATCAGTTAGAGCATTTTTTGAAATCATGGCAAATGATTTTAGTTCAGAACAATTAGTTCAGTCATTATTGCAAACCAAAGTAATTGCTATAGGTCCTTTTACTGCAGATGAATTGAAAAAATTTAATGTACAAAATATCATTGCAAATGTTCATACTGTCAAAGGTTCAGTTGACGCAGTACTCGAAGCATTTTCATTAGCTTAACCTATTTAGTAATAGCTAATTTTACTCGGATTTTTATAATAACAGCGTTGTAAAGTTTTATGGCAACTGAAAATATTGAAATGGATTATTCAAAGTATGATTTTAAAGACTCAACTGAAATGTACGTCCATTTAAGCAAAAAGGGACTTTCAAAAGATACTGTTATTGGAATAAGTAAAATGAAGGATGAACCACAGTGGATGCTTGACTTTAGATTACGATCATATGAGGTATTTATGAAAAAACCAATGCCAAAGTGGGGTCCAGATCTGAGTAATATTGACTTCCAGAACATATACTATTATGCAAAGGCATCAGAAAAAACAGAAAAAAATTGGGATGATGTTCCTGAAGATGTCAAAAACACGTTTGATAAGCTTGGTATTCCTGAGGCTGAAAAAAAATTCTTAGCAGGAGTCGGTGCTCAATATGAATCAGAAGTCGTATATCATAATCTAAGAGACGATTTAGCAAAGCAAGGAGTTCTATTTTTAGATACAGATAGTGCGCTAAAAGAACAACCTGAGATTTTCAAAAAATATTTTGGAAAAATGATTCCTCCTGAAGATAACAAATTTGCAGCATTAAACAGTGCAGTTTGGAGTGGTGGTTCATTCATCTACATTCCACCTGGAGTCAAAGTAGATATGCCATTACAGGCTTACTTTAGAATCAACGCTGAAAATATTGGTCAGTTTGAAAGAACTTTAATTATTGCAGATGAAGGTTCAGAAGTTCATTACATTGAAGGTTGCACTGCACCGGTGTATTCGTCAGAATCACTACATTCCGCAGTTGTAGAATTAGTCGCACATAAGGATGCAAAATTACGATATACAACAATACAAAATTGGAGTAATGACGTTTACAATCTGGTTACAAAACGTGCTTATGCGTATGAAGGTGCAACAGTTGAATGGATTGACGGTAACATTGGGAGTAAAATAACAATGAAGTATCCGGGAATCTACTTAATGGGGCGAAAAGCATATGGTGAAACACTTTCCATTGCATTTGCCGGAAAGGGACAGCATCAGGATACAGGTGCAAAAATGGTTCACCTAGCACCAGAAACAACATCTAAAATTACATCAAAATCAGTTAGTCGTGCAGATGGTCGCTCAACATATAGAGGATTACTAAATGTTGCAAAAGGTGCAACAAATGTTAAATCAACTGTAAGATGTGATGCATTACTATTAGATGAAACATCAAAGACAGACACATATCCATATATGAAAATTAATCAAGAAGATGCAACAGTCACTCATGAAGCAACAGTTGGAAAAATAGGCGATGAACAAATATTCTATCTTATGACTCGTGGGTTCTCTGAAGAGGAGGCATTAACATTAGTTGTTAATGGATTTATGGAACCATTCACAAAAGAACTCCCAATGGAATATGCAGTAGAACTGAATAGACTCATCAAACTTGAGATGGATAATTCAGTAGGCTAGAATCATTACCTGAAAAATCATGGAACAGATATCATTATCATCACTTCAAAGTTCACTAATAGATGAGATTTCTTCATCTAGAAATGAGCCAGATTGGTTAAAAGAATACAGGAAAAACTCTCTTACCATCTATGAAGAATTACCTGCAGAAGTCTCTCCTCTATACAATAAATACACTGATGCGAAGCGCATGGATCCTACTAAAGTTTCATTATCTATAAACTCTGATTCAAATGTACCTGATTTTCTTTCACGTCGTGTTGAAGAACTAAAAACTGAAAATGGAATTATTCAAGTTGGCTCTAACATATTATCTGTTAATCTTTCTGATGATTTGAAGAGTAAAGGAGTGATACTTTCCTCAATTGATGATGCATTAAAACAAAATCAAAATATCATTGAAAAAACAATAAAATCTTCTAATTCAAACGAAGATAAATACACTGCTTTAAACAATGCTGCATTCAATTCAGGTATTTTTGTATACATACCAAAAAATCAAATTATTGATGAACCAATCCACTTGTTTTCATGTCTTTCTGAAGATGGTATATCTACCATAACTAGAAATGTCATAGTTGTTGAAGATAATGCAAAAGCAAATCTAGTACAAGAATTGTATTCACCAAAAAATGAACAGCAGGCGTATCTTGAGTTAATGAACACAAGTGTTGGGTCTAATAGTAATCTTGATGTAACAACACTCCAAATGATGGATCAATCATCAATCAATTTTTCAACAAGAAATTCACGTTTGGCTCAAGATTCAAAGCTTAATTGGTATCTTGGATTATTTGGTGCAATGTTGTCACGGTATAGAATTGATTATAATCTAAATGGGACTGGAGCAGTTGTAAATGACTCTGAAGTTGTTTTTGGAAATAATGACCAATCATTTGATCTTAATACAGCTGTTAATCATAATGAACAATCAACAGAAGGGAAAGTTGTTGAAAAATCAATTCTAAAAAATAAATCAAAATCATTATTCAAAGGAATGATCAAAATTAATGAAAATGCTGCACATTCTAACTCATTCTTATCAGGTCGTTCAATTCTACTAGACAAAGATGCAAAATCTGATGCAATTCCAGGGTTGGAAATTCTTACTAATGATGTCAAAGCGACTCACTCTGCTTCTGTTGCACAGATGGATGAAGAACAGATATTCTATTTGGGAACACGTTGTTTGAGCCGTGAGGAATCTGAACGAATTATTGTTGAAGGTTTCTTGGAACCAATGTCAAGATCAATGTCTTATCAAGTTCGTGCTTGGATTGCATATCTAATTGAGTCAAAGTGGACTGGTAAGGAACTTTCCATAAATAATGATGAACAGTTAAAATCTATTGTTGAAGTTGAAGAGACACGATATAACGAAAATTCTGAAATAGAACAACATTACAAGTATAGGTAATCAAAGTGCAGTCAAATACTTACTCATTTGCAGAAACAAGAAAGGATTTTCCTGTACTGAATAGACGTGTAAGAGACAATAAAAAATTAGTTTATCTTGATAATGCTGCAACTACACAAAAACCCAATCAAGTAATTGATGCAATTTCTGATTATTATAAGAATAATAATTCAAATATACATCGTGCCGTTCATGCATTAGCAGAAGAATCTACAGAAGCATTTGAACAAACCAGAGATAAAATTGCAGAATTTCTTAATATTACAAATTCACAAGAAGTTATTTTTGTTAAAGGTACAACTGAAGCAATTAATTTAGTTGCAAATGCATGGGGTCGTGATAACGTAAAAGAAGGAGACATTATAGTCACCACTGAATATGAACATCACTCAAATATCGTTCCGTGGCAGTTACTCACCCAAGATAAAAAAGCACAACTCAAGTATATTGACATTGATGATAATGGTGAATTAATGATTGAGCAATTAGATGAATATCTTTCTACTGGAAAAGTTAAACTTGTTGCATTTAGTCATGTGTCAAATGTTCTTGGAACTATTACACCTGCAAAGGAAATTATTTCAAAATGCAAAAATGCAGGTGTTAAAACATTAATTGACGGTGCACAAGCTGTACCACACATGAAAGTTGATCTAACAGAATTAGATTGTGATTTTTATGCATTTTCTGCACATAAAATGTTAGGACCTACTGGAGTAGGAGTTCTTTGGGCTAAAAAAGAAATTTTGGAAAAAATGATTCCATATCAAGGTGGTGGTGATATGATACGTGAAGTTCATAAATATGAAACAACATGGAACGATTTACCATACAAATTTGAAGCAGGTACACCAAATATCGCTGATGTCATTGGTTTTAAAACTGCAATTGAATATCTTCAAAAAATTGGCATGGAAAATATCAGAAATCATGAATTAGAATTAACTAAATATGCACTAGAACAGATGGAGAAGGTTCCAGGGATTACACTGTATGGTGCTAAAGAACCAGAAAAACGTGGTGGTGTTGTTTCTTTTAATTTTAATGATGTACATCCTCATGATGTTGGAACCATCATTGACAAAGATGGTGTTGCAATAAGATCTGGACATCATTGCGCACAAGTACTAATGGAAAAACTGAATGTAGCAGCTACCAATCGTGCAAGCTTTTACATCTATACAACAAAAGAGGAAATTGACGTATTAATTTCAGCATTACAGAATGTTGCTAAGGTGTTTAAATTATGAGTGGGGATCCAATCTACACCGAGATGATCATTGAGTATTCTCGTAATCCATCTAATTATGGTAAAATCGATGAGCCAAACATTCATCGGCATGACAGTAATCCTTTATGTGGTGATAGTATAGATCTTTATCTTAACATTGACGATAAAAAAATCACTGATGTCAAATTCGATGGAAAAGGCTGTGCTATATGTATGGCCTGTTCTTCAGTACTTACTGAAATGATTAAAGGAAAGGATCTTGATGACGTTAAGAAATTTGAAAAGGACGAATTACTTTCTGAATTAGGTTTGGAGCATCTCATCAAAACTAGTCCTGTTAGAATAAAATGTGCTTTATTATCATTAAAGGCCTTGAAATATGGAATTTATTCTTATTTTGCCGAAAAAATGGATGATATTGAATCTGCAGGAAATTTGAAAGATGAGGCTGCAAATCTTTATTGAACAATTTAGTAGAACTCCAAATTAGAAGAATTGTTTTTGAAAATTTCAATGATTCAGATATTAGGTTTAACAATGATCAGATTCTTGAATTTTTGAAAAAAAATGATGATTTTGATCAATCAATCGTAGTTGATAATTTAGAAGATGAATTTAAAAAAATTGAAGATGATGGCTTTGTTCGTTGTATCGCACAAAACTTTACCACTAAATGGTTCAAGCTTCATGGTGATATAGAAAAAGTTCATTGTGATTCTTGCAATAGTGATGTGCATCTAGGTAAGGATGAATCTAGAATTTGTCCTAATAATACATGTAAAACTAAACTTTAGAATTATTTCCATTTGCAGCATCCTCTAGGCATTTAATCATAGGAAGTTTTTGTCCCGTAAGGTATCTTACTAGTGCACCTCCAGCAGTACTAACATGATTAACCTTATCTGCCAGATCATATTTTTTTAGTGCAAAAGTAAGATGACCACCACTTACAATTGATGTTGCCATCGAATTTGATACTGATTCTAGTAATGATTTTGTTCCAAATTGAAAATTTTCTTTTTCAAAAAAGCCAGCTGGGCCGCTCATAAATACAGTTCCTGCACCAAAAATCATTTTTGAATAGTAATCTAGCGTTTTTTGACCTATATCAAAAATCTGATCATCTTTGTTTAGATCACGAACGTCAATCTCTAGTCGTTCACCATCTTTGTTAACTGCTATATCAACTGGGGTTGAAAAAACATCTGGGTATTCACCAATGAGTGAGTGTGCTTCTGAAACTAATCTATCTTCATTTTTTATGCCTAATGGAAATTTGATTCTGCCTTGTGCACGAAGAAATACGTTTGCTATAAGACCTGTTAATAAAACATGGTTTGCTCTTTCTTTCTCAATCAGCATTTTGAGTGCCTTTAACCTATCATCAACTTTTGAACCACCTAAAATTATCACAAATGGTGATTTTGCAACAGTAAGTATATTTTCTAACTGTTTTACTTCTTTTTCAACCAATTTCCCTGCACATGTAGGAAGAACTTGTGCAAACCCTACTAATGATGGGTGTGTTCTATGTGCACTAGGAAATGAATCAAGCACAAACAAATCAAACAAATCCTTTAATCTTTGAACCATTATCGTTTTTACACTTTCTTCCAATGTGAACTCATAGTTTTCTTCTGCACACATTCTGAGATTATCTAAAAGTATTATCTCATCATTTTTCATATTCCTAATTTCATTTTGTGCATGTGTTCCAATTACATCACAAACATATTTTACTTTTTTATTACAAAACTTTTCTAATACTTTTGCATGATTTTCCATACCAACAAAATCATCTCTACCAACTCTACCTTGATGTGATATAATTACAATTTTTGCACCATTAAGTGCATTTACATTTACAGCAACATCTTCGATTCGTCTAGTCCCAGTAATTTGTTTTGTTTCAGGATCTATTGGCACATTCATGTCAACTCTTAACAGAACTGTTTTACCTTTAATATCAAAATCATCTAATGTTCGTATCTTCACATCATGTGTTTCTTGAACCAGTTAAAATTCGTTTATCCGATCAAGTTTTGATTGAGAAAGATAGTCGTGAGTTGATAGTTCAGATATTATAAGAGTGCATTCAAAAATAATTGATATAGTAATTGCAAAATATGTTATTTGGCATTCGTTCTAGATCATTTGTTTTACTTCTTGCTATATTTCTGGTACTAACTATAATTGCAATTTCTCAGGTAACGTTTGAATCTGAAAAACAATTTATGCAGTCAGTACAAGGTGCTTCTGGAAATTATATCATAGATCTTGGTGTATGGTTGATTACAGAATCAGGTAATGTTTTTGTCATGCTACCATTTAGTATTATTCTACTTATCATACGACGGACAAGAAGAGTTGGTATGACTCTTTTAATTCTTCTAGTTATTTCTACTATACTTACTGGGTATATCAAATGTGGTGTTGATCGTGACAGACCATTCTTAACATGGGAAGGCACTGAATTACCAATAAAAATAGAACCTGATAGTTTCTCATTGTTTTGTGATGGAAAAAGTTGGACTGCTGGATTTCCATCTGGACATGCAGCTAGAGCAGCAATATTTGCGTTTGTTCTTGTTTATGCATTATCAGAAAGGTATCCTGGTTGGTGTAATTTGATCTGGCTATATCCAATCTTAATTTGTTTTAGTAGGATTTACGTTCTACAGCATTATCCTCTAGACGTAATTGGCGGAACCGTATTAGGAGTATTTCTTGCCGGTATTGTATCAAACAAATTAAAATTACATCAGATTTTTAATTCAACCAAGACCTAATTTTTCTAATATAGCATGATTTACAAAAACTATAGCATAATGATCTTCATCTTCATGATAAGTCCAGTATTTCACATTTCGATCTTGTTCTGTTTGACGTAATGCGTATGTTACCGTGGTGGTAACTGTATATCCAATCCGTTTGGCCTTCTTTTCGTCACCTTTTGGCATTAAAATTTTGAATCCCTTATCTTCGGCAGTAAAACCAATCTTAACCATTTCATGCGCAGCATCAGATGCATCTTTCTCATCTTTGAGATCAAAAGTTTTTGATATGGGAATCTGTGAAGGATGAAAATCCATATTATCATTTATCATTTAGATAAATTATACTTTTCAAAATTGAGTCAATAATCTTTACAGAAGAGTCAAAACCAAATATTCATATCAATTTAATCAAGGAAAATTCGTGAATTTTTCATGGTGTCGCTCACATCTGCAGCAAAACAACTTGCAGCAAAAAAATATGAGATCAGTAAAATTAGACGTTCTAGCGAGAAAGAGTTCCAAAAAGCAAAAGCAGTTTCTAGAAAATATACATCATCATTGAATTCATTACAGAGAAGAGTAGTTACATCACGTCAACAAATTGAAGACATAAGCCAAATCCTTAACCAGAAAATGGCTCAACTTGAAAGTATTCAAAGATTAAAAAAATCTGCACAGGAGAGACTTAATACAGAAATTCAGAATAAAGAGCAATTAGAAAATGAGGTTGGTTTCTCAGACAGTGATGATGAAAAACAAAACATCATATCACGAATAAGTGTAGTGGATGGTGTAATTGATGATATCAAAAATGAGATTAAGCAGAGAACTCCTATGGAGAAAAAATTAACTCAAATCATTGATGAAATCAATAATTCAAAATCAAAAATTTCAAACACTGTTAAAAAGAATTTAGAGTCTAGACCCACACTAATTAATTTAGTAAAAACTACTACAACCAAATTAGAGAAAACCGCAAAAAAATACCAATCTTCCAAATCACTAGAGAACTCTGCTAAAACTAAGCTAAATAAAGCAACATCAGATTTATCTAAATTATTAAAAAAACGTGCAAAAGCAAAAGCTGAAGCAAAAGCAAAAGCAAAAGCAAAAGCAAAAGCAAAAGCAAAAGCAAAAGCAAAAGCAAAAGCAAAAGCAAAAGCAAAAGCTAAACCAAAAGCA
>Ga0208764_10000095_pt1 | contig 45897 bp, 37 predicted proteins | sample ETNtaG_18_FD_185762 | JGI IMG/M metagenome (GOLD analysis project Ga0208764, IMG submission 185762) | Marine microbial and viral communities from oxygen minimum zone, Eastern Pacific Ocean - ETNP201302SV91 (SPAdes) (version 2) | ecosystem: Environmental > Aquatic > Marine > Oceanic ... | reverse complement strand
TAGATGCTGGTTGTGTTGGTGGTGGATTTTCTGCTCCTATTACTGTTACAATAAATATTCTAGCAATTGATAATTGTCCTGTTGCAAGGCCAGATAGTTATATAGACATAATTAATGAAGGGGGAACATTAACAAGAAATGCAGCACAAGGTGTAATTCAGTGGACTACCCCTAGTGCAGTTGATAGCGATATAGAAGGAGATGCATTTATAGTTGAGATAAAGCCAGGTTCAGGACCTTTTAGAGGAACCTTAACATGTCCTAGTCAACCGGGATTAGGAAACCCTGCGATTTGTCCTGATGGTTCATTTAATTACACTCATGATGGAAGTGAAAATTTAAATGATCAATTTTCTTATTATGCTAGAGACAATGTTGCTCCTTTCTGTGCAGATGGAGGACCTAATAATAGAACTGAAGCTGCAGTAAGTATTCGAGTTTTAGCTCAAAACGATTGTCCAATTGCAATTGATGATGCTTACACTGTAAATGAAAATGAAACAATAACTGCTGATGGGCAAGGAGTAAATCCAAAAGGAGTAATTGATAAGCCAAATACTAATCTTGCTAATGCTATAGATAGCGATGCTGAAGGAGATGCTTTTACTGTAGCGTTAAAAGCTGGGGGTGCAAATGCACCTGCAAATGGAACTCTTACTTGTGAAGCACCAGGAGCGCCAGTAGGGCCAGGAATATGTACTAATGGTACATTCAAATATGTTCATGATGGTAGTGAGACTATAGCCGATCAGTTTACATATGTGATAACTCCTGGAGTTGCATGTGTTGTACCAGGAGACAGTGAAGGTGTTGTTAACATTACAATTGTACCACAACCTGACTGTCCAATTGTTGTTAATGAAGCTGAAACTGTAATTGAAGGAGGTACATTAACAGGTAATAATTGTGCTGGAGGGACTGCTTGTGATCTATCTAAAAATGATGATGATGGTGGGGGAACAAAAAATTATACTGTAACTCAACAACCTACTCAAGGTGCTCTTACTCTTAATGCTAATGGTACTTTTACTTATGTTCACAATGGAAATGAAACTCCTGGAACTGATGTAGTAAAATATGTCACAAACAATGGTCAGTGTGATAGTAATGAAGGAACTTTAACTATAACTATTACACCAGCAAATGATCCTCCAGTTGCTAATCCAGATGTTTATAACTGTAATGAAGGAGGAAACATTAATATTAATACATTTAATACTGGAGTTTTAAATAATGATACCGATCCTGATTTTACTCCTCCTGGTAACCCTTTTAAAGACGATCCTTTAACGGTTCACCAAGTTGTAAAGCAACCAGATAATTATGATGCTGTTGCTGCAGGTCAGGCATTTGCAGTTAATGCTAATGGTACTTTTATCTATTTTCATGATGGCTCAGCAGGAGCAAGTGATACTTTTACATATACCGCAAAAGATAATAACTGTTTGGCTACAAATAACTGTCCTACTACTACGGTTACAATTAATATTGTTTCTGTAAATGATTGCCCTGTTGGTGAAGATGATAATTATCAAGTGAATGAAGGAGAATTATTAACAGCAGATGGAAATGCTGGAAACCCGGAAGGTGTTATTCTAAGAAATGATGGTAATGATTCAGGTAACGATGGTGTGTTATTTGACTTTGATGAGGAAAATGATCAAATCATTGTAACTCAAGTTGGACCAAATCCTTTGCATGGTGTTTTTACTCTTAATCCTAACGGCACATTTAGCTATTTTCATGATGGTACCGAGAACTTTAACGGTATTTTCTTCAGATACAATCTAACAGATAATGCAGGATGTAATGTAGCTGTTGGAGGGCCATATACAGTTAATATTACAGTAATACCTGTAAATGAGTGTCCAGTGGTTGACGATCATACTTACGGTGGTGTTAATGAAGGAGCATCATTTACCGTGGCTGCACCAGCTGGTGTTTCTCAAGGTGCCGTTCCTGATGTAGATCCTGATGGAGACAATCTGACTGCGGTTGTTATTGCAAACCCTTCTCATGGAGTGTTAACTTGCCCGGCAACTTTACAAGCTGGAATTTGTCAAGATGGAGCATTTAAATATCAACATAACGGAACTGAAAATCATACCGATACGTTTACATATGGCCAAAATGATGGTAATGGATGTACTAGAAATGGTACTGTTACAATCAACATTACTCCTGTGAATGATCCTCCTGTTGCTAATGATGATCTTACTTATAGTGTAAATGAAGGAAAAACACTTAATATTAGCGATATAAATCTAGGAGTGAGAGCAAATGATTCAGATCCAGAACAAGATGTTATGGATGTAAATCAGGTTACATTGGATTGGGCGTGCGTTGGATGTACAGGTCCTACTCAAGCTAACAACTGGGTAGCTAACCCTGATGGAACATTTACTTATACCCACAACGGTACTGACTTAGTAAATGTTGATGAAATTAAATACCAGCTTGATGATAACCAAGGAGCAAATAACAAATCTGGTATAGCAACAGTTAGAATTAACATAATAAATACACCACCAGTTGCAATCGGAGAGAATTATACTGTTGATAAATGTGAAACAATATTAGCAAATGATCTCAATGGATCAAATGCTTTAATAGCAGATGGGGTTCTTGTAAATGACACTGATGTTGACCCAGAGGATCAATTAAAATTAAAGGCTATCATAAATTCTGCTACAACTCATGGGGTATTAAGTTGTACAAAAATTGGAGATGCAAACAAAGATAAAATAAATAATATTTGTACTGATGGTTCTTTCCAGTATGTACACAATGGAACAGCTAATCCTACGACCGATAGCTTTACTTATTTTGTCAATGATGGAGAGGTTTCTACTGCTGATCCTGTTACAGCAACAATAACCATTATAAATAGAGCACCTGTGGGAGTTCTTGATGAATATACTATTCTTGAAGGTCAAACTTTGACTGTTACAGCTGGAGCGCTTGGATTAAAAGATAATGATACTGATGCAAATTCTTGTGATAACTTGGTTGTTACCATGAAGACTCCACCAAAGTATCATAATGAAAACTCAAACGTAGTTGTAAATCCGAATGATCCTTGTCTAAATAATAATGTAAATTGTCCTCAGGGAGGTCCTTTCGAAGCTCAAACAGATGGTGCTTTTACATATGTTCATGATGGAAGTGAGACTACGATTGATAGTCTTATGTATAGAGTTTCTGATGGTACTCTTGTTGCTGCCGCAACAAAGGCGATTATAAATATTACTCCTGTAAATGATCCTCCTACAGCAAGAAATGATACTTTTTATATTAATGAATGTGAAACTATAGTTATTGATGCTGCTAATGGACTAAAGAAAAATGATGAGGATCCCGATAATGATATTAGTTTGGTAGAGGTTTTTGTTCCTGCTACAGATATTCCTACTAAAGGAATACTTAGTTGTGGGTTTTTAAACAACACAGCATGTAGAGACGGATCATTTCAATATGCACATAATGGCGATGATAAACCGAATGTAGATTCATTTAAATATAGACTATGGGATGGTGAAGATTTTTCAGCTTCACTAGCTACTGTGACAATAATAATTAATAACAGAGTACCGCCTGGTGCTCAAAATGAGACGTATTCAGTGAACGAGTGTAAGACAATTATCGTTGATGCTGCCAGCGGAGTTTTAGCCAATGATTCAGATCCTGATTGTAAAGATGTTATGAAAATTATTATGAAAGATTTGCCAACAATGGGAGCATTCATTCCTAAGGAAGATGGTTCATTTACTTATAGTCATGATTGCACAGATAATCCTGATAATACTTTCTTTACTTATTTTATAACAGATGGTGAAGACACTACTACTGTTGCAGATACAGCGTTCATAAATATTAATAATGTATGCGTTGTTGGTAATGATGATTTATATGAAAACATTTTAGAAGGAGGAAAACTTATTATCAATGCTGATAGTGGCGTATTGCATAATGATAATGACCAAAATCTATTAGATCCAGTCACTGTTGTTCCGCCAATTCCACTAACTTCACCTCAACACGGTGTTTTAAATCTTTTTGCTAATGGTTCATTTGACTATGTACATGATGATTCAGAAAACTTTGAAGATGTATTTACATATCTTGTTAATGATGGCGAGTGTGTTATACCTGATACTGTAACAGTTACGATAAGGATAACACCTGTCCCTGACACCCCTCCAGTTGCCTTAGGAGATACTTATCCATGTATAGATGAAGATAGTGTTCTTCAAACATTAACTTATTTGGAAGGAGTACTTGGGAATGATTATGATCTAGATGAAAAAGATTCAGTTCTTACGGCAGTTGTAGTTACCCTCCCTTTAAATGGATCTTTGATTTTAAATCCAAATGGTACATTTATCTACAATCATAATGGAAGTGAAACAACTACAGATTCATTTACATATTATGCTACAGATGGTGATTTCAATACCGATACTGTTACAGTAAACCTTTGTATTAACCCTGTGAACGATTGCCCAGTTCCAGTTCCTGATATATATAATATTAATGAGGGACAAACTATAGACTCATCATTAATTGTGAACGATTTTGATATTGAAATTGATAATGGAATAACAAATCATGATTTAGTTGTTTCTGTCTTGGATGAACCTAAAAATGCGGATGGTGATATAATTGGTAATTTGTATTGGAGTCCTGACGGAAAATTTATCTATAATCCTCCAAGACATATTGAAGCTCCTGGACCTGAAAAAGTTACTTTTGACTATGTTCTTTCTGATGATGGCTTTATTTTATGTGATTCTTCTACAACAGTAACTATAACAATTGCTCACATTAATGATTGTCCTGTTGCAGTTAATGATTCAATTGAATTTGATGCTTCAAGCCCTATTACAATAACTAAGGATCTAATAGCAAATGATTTTGATATTGACTCTAATATTGATTCCACTAGTATTGAAATTATAAGAAACCCTGATTTTGGTGAAATTATTGTTAATAATGATGGGACAATTACATACAATTTTGATAATTCTCCTACAAATTTTGATACTTTAATTTATACTGTAAGAGATGTAGAGGGATGTGCATCAAATCTAGGGTATATGTTCATTCATGCTAAGAATTTGAATCCTACCATTTATGAATTGCCTAATTATTTCACTCCAAATAGTGATTTATTTAATGATTATTTTGTTGCAAAATATCAAAATATTAAAGAGGAATATATTGGATTTACAGTTAAAATCTATGATAGATATGAAAGGGTAGTTTATACAAATGACGATGTTTCTACAGATAAGGTTTGGGATGGTAATAATAATTCTGGGCAACCTGTTCAGTCAGACTTCTACTATTTTGAAGTTACACCAGTAGAATACAAAGGAACAAAGTATGAAAGAAGTAAAGACATAATCGTAGGAACATTATATCTTGAAAGAGATAGATAACTTCTAATTATCATATGTTAAGCAATATACAGCAAATGTTGCAAGCCAATGTTCTCCTCCATACCCACTGTCAAACATAATTTCATATCCTTTTTTTGCATGTTTGCTAGCAATTTCTTTGTATAAATATTTTTTTTCTTCATCTCCATCAATTGAAGATGCAATTTTATTTAAAGTCCATGCTCTATGAAACATTAATCCAATAAGATGTCCTATGCCTGGGTCTTCTGGGTCTAATACTATTGGTGGGTTTGCGATATTTAAAAATTTTTTACTTTTTGGCTTGGGTAAGAATTCTTTTAGCCAATTATTAAATTCTTTTTTATTTAAAATTTTGCTCATTGTTTCTGCTTCCGAAAGACATGGCGAAAGAAAATCTGTTCCTGAGGGCTCATAATCAACTGGACAATTTGTATCATTCAAAAAATATTTTAAACTAAATTCATTTATTTTGTTTCTTAGTTTTTCATCTTCCACTTCATTAATATAATCCAACATTAATGAAAATGAGAAAGCGGAATTAGCATGTGTTCCAGGCCTTAAAGGAGAAGATAAGTTTTCTAAAAAAGTTTGTGTTCTTTCAGATAATAGATCGACTAATGGTTTTAAGTTTTTTGCCCATCTCACTCCATCCTCATCATCCCAACTTTTTAATTCACTATATAACTTTAATAACCACGCCCACCCATATGTTCTTTCAAATCCTTTTGCAAACTTGTTTTGAAAAAATACATATTCTTTTTTTAGGTTTTCTTGCGAAAGGTTATTTTTTAGTCTTGAACGAATTTCATTTTTCAGTGAGATATCGGGAAATATTTTTAAGATTTTCACCATTGTCCAGTGTCCATGAACAGCTGAATGCCAATCCCAACAACCATAAAATGATGGGGTAATTTCATAGTGGGGTTTTACCCATTCTTCATTTTCAAATCGATAACCTATTTTGTACGGATATTTTTTATTAACACAATTAAGAGATAGTTTAACAAGTTTTTCAGCCATATTTTCGTTTAGTAATGGCATTTCTACTTTTTTATCAATTAATTGGTTATCATAATTTTTACAACTGAATATTGAAAGTGTAATTAAAAAAATTAAAAAAATTATTTTTTTCATTTTTTGCTAAGTTTAAAAAGTTTTTCTTTCTCTTCTTTTGTTAAACTTGAATATCCACTTTTAGATATTTTATCTAAAATCAAATCAATTTCATCCTGGTCGTTTTCATTAGGAATAGTTTCTTCTTTATTATTCTTCGGCTTAGCTTTCTTGTCAAATTTTAAGCTTTTGAAAAATGATAAAATTTTGATAATAGGGTCTCCCATATTATTTCCTTTTTGTAATTGTTTAATAAATATGTATCCAATAACAGCTCCTCCAATATGTGCGATTTCACCACCTGCATTTTGACCAGTAATATCAAAAAAAGAAATTAAAAAATAGAATAAAGCAATATACTTGATTCTTACTGGCCCTAGAAATAGAAGATAAAAAGTATAGTTTGGTATAAGTGTTGCAGATCCTATTACCACACTAAATACACCAGCTGATGCTCCTAACATTAAAGAACTCTCAATCCTATCATAATAAAAAGGGATGATATTAAATATAGACATATAAGATAATCCTCCTATTATACCTCCTATTATATATAGACTAATTAAAGAATTGTTTCCAAGATTTTCAGTAATAATTTTTCCAAACCAATAAAGAAATAACATATTCCATACAATATGAGAAAAGCCTTGGTGAAGGAAGAAATATGAAATTAAACTCCATGGTTGAAATATAAATTGTTTAAAATCTGAAGGGAGCATTAAAGAGTTAATAAAACTTTGAAATAAACCTCCAAAACCTAAAATTTGAGAAATAACCTTAATTACACTAATAGAAATAAAAATAATAACATTAATTAGAATGATTTTTATAAGCCCATTTTCAGGTTTATTCCATTCTCTTTTTAAATCTTCAATTATAAAATTAGACATATTTTAATAATAAGTTCCGTGTTTATTTTTCCAATATCTTAAAATAATATATGCAATTAACATACCTCCTAAATGTGCTAAATGAGCAACATTGTCTCCTGGTATTCGATTTAATTCACTCCAAAGTTCATATATTCCATATACTAAAACTAAATACTTTGCCTTTACTGGAATTGGTGGGAATAGAAGCATTAACTGCATATTTGGAAATAGCATAGCGAATGCTAGAAGAATTCCAAAAACTGCTCCAGATGCCCCAACCATAGGGATATCACTTTTAAATGCAAATAATTTAGATGCTGAAATTTTACTCTCTTCTATATAATTTATATTTTCTGGATTATCGGAATAATCAATAATAAATTCATAAAGTTGATTATAATATTCTGGGGCATTATCAAGTATTAATTTCCTGAATTTTTCTGGACTAGGATTTGAAACGTAATTTTCAGTTTCTTTTTCAAATTTATATGTTTCAATGAAATTAATACCACAATATAAAATACCCGCTCCAATCCCTGTTAACAAATAAAAAACAAAAAACTTTTTGGATCCCCAAACCTTCTCTAAAATTGGGGCAAACACTAAAACAGCAAACATATTGGAAAATAAGTGTGTGAAATTAGCATGAACCCACATGTATGTAAGCATTTGGAATGGCTTGAAGTTTTCGGAGAGAATATATCTCATTCCTAAAAATTCAATAACATCTTGATTAGTTAGCAAGAATAATATTCCATTAATAATTAGAATGTTTTTAGCTGCTGGAGTTAGATTAAACATGAAATAAATTGTTTATTTGTTCTTTATTTATCTGAATAAATATTTTTTCACCATCAGGTGTGTAATTTGAAATTTCACAAGAAAAAAGTTGATCAATAAGTGATTTCATTTCACTTTCTTCTAATTTTTTTTCTTCAGGTATTCTGCATCTTTTCGAAAAAGATCTAATTATTTTTTCATTTTTATTATCATTGAATTTTTCATTATTTAATTTCATTTCTTCAATAAAGCTTTCAATTAAATTTTTTTCATCAATTTCTTCAGAACCTGAAGGTATTCCGTTTATAATAATTGAATTATCACCGAAAATATCAATATCAAAACCTAATAACTTTATTTCATCAATCATATCACTCATTAATTGAAAATCAGTTTTATTTAATTCAACATACTTTGGAAAAAGAGATTGTTGAGAGTTTGATTTTTTATTCTGAAAATTAGATTTATATTTTTCATACAATATTCTTTCATGCATAAGTGATTGATTAAATATCAATACTTTATTATTAAGTTGTTTAAAAATATACGGTTTTATTAATTGAATGGGTTCATTGTTTGATTGATCTTCTTTTTTTTCCTTTTCTTCAAAAATAGATTCTTGATTTGAAATCATATTTTCAGCTTTAGCTTTCTGAAAAATTTCATTCCACTTATTTTTTGTAATATTTTCAGAATTTGAATCTTTATCTATAGTATTATATTCTTTAACCCTTATGGATTTAAAATTGATATCAGCATCAAAATTTATTGATGGTGATACATTGTGGATAGCCAATGATTTATTTACAGAGGAATGAACTAAATTATATATTAGCTTTTCATCCTCAAACTTAATTTCATTTTTTGTTGGATGAACATTAACGTCAATTGATTTAGGGTTTATATCGATAAACAATACATAAAAAGGAAACTTTTTTTCTTCTATAAGCCCTCCATAGCTTTTAATTATAGAATGGTTTAGGTATGAGCTTTTTATATATCTATTATTTACAAAAATAAGTTGTTCACCTCTTGTCTTTTTTGAGTTTTTCGGTTTACCAATAAATCCTTTTATATTAATGTCATCAAATTTTTCATCACACTTGATAAGTTGTTCTTTATAATTTTTTCCAAAAATAGAAACGATTCTGTTACTTAAATTTGATTTTTTTAAATCATATATTTCTATTTCATTGTTATACAATGAAAAACTCACATCGGTATTGGCTATAGCAATCTTTTGAAACTCATCAATTATATGTTTAAATTCAACAGCATCTGATTTTAAAAAACTTCTTCTAGCTGGTATATTATAGAATATATTTTTTACAATTATTGTTGTTCCTTTTTTATTTGATATTTCGGAGGTTTCCTTAATTTTAGATCCTTCAATTATAACTTTATTTCCGATATCATTATTTTCCATTTGCGTTGAAAGTTCTACTTGGCAAACTGATGAAATTGAAGATAAGGCTTCGCCCCTAAATCCCATTGTTTTAATTTTAAAAAGATCATCAGATTTTTTCAATTTTGAAGTTGAATGTTTTTCAAAACATTTTATTGCATCATCCTTGCTCATTCCTAAACCATCATCTATTACCATTATTTTACTTTTTCCTCCTTCTTTAATGATAACTTTTATATTTTCTGAAGAAGCATCAATACTATTTTCTAATAATTCTTTTATTATAGACGATGGTCTTTGAACAACTTCTCCAGCTGCGATTTGATTAGCAACTGATTCAGATAGTTTATGAATAATATTTTTCATTTTAGACTTAATTTTTTTTATTTTTTTTATAAAAATAGATAAGAGGAATAGTAACTAGTAAAACAAAAATTTTATTACCATAATTCAGCCATCCAATAAAAATTAGAGAAAGAAATACAAATAAAAATAATTGTAGACTACCTGGCTTTAAAATTTCATTTTGATTTCGATAATCAAACTTATTACTAAATGATTTTTTTTTCTTTTCATTTTGGATTTTTGATACTCGTTGTTCTATATCATCCTTAATAGGATCATAATGTCTTGGTTTAACATTAAATTTTTTATTTTTAGGTAATCTTATTAGTGAGGGAAACTTCATTATATATTTTTTATAAAGATAGATTTAATATTTTTTTTTTTATAGAAAATTAAACTATTCATCATCAATTTTTATATGAAATTGGCATCAAATATATTAATTTTATATATAGATGAAAATTGGAATTGTTTGTTATCCAACCTATGGTGGAAGTGGTGTTGTCGCTACTGAATTAGGAAAAGAGTTATCTAATAAAGGTAATAAGGTGCATTTTATATCATATGCTGTGCCTGCTAGATTAAATTTTCATAATGAAAATTTATTTTATCATGAAGTTGGTGTAAAAAACTACCCTTTATTTGAATTTCCTCCTTATGAATTATCTCTTACAAGTAAGCTTGTGGAAATTGTACAATATGAGAAATTAGATGTTCTTCATGTTCATTATGCCATTCCTCATGCTTCTTCTGCATTGTTAGCTAAAAAAATTTTATCTAGTTATGGTGTTAATATACCTATAATCACCACATTACATGGAACTGATATTACTTTAATTGGAAATGATCCATCTGTGAAACCAGTAATTAATTATTCAATAAATGAATCTGATGGTGTGACTGCAGTATCTGAGAGCCTAAAAAAAGATACACTAGATAACTTTGATATAAGTGTTAATATTCAGGTTATTCCAAATTTTATTAATTTAAAAAGGTTTAAAAAATCAAGTGAAAATAAATTTAAAAATAAGATTTGTGAAAATGATGAAAAGTTAATTTTACATACCTCAAATTTTAGAAAAGTAAAAAGAATACAAGATGTAATAAATGTTTTTTGTAAGATAAATAAGAATATACCATCTAAGCTTGTAATGATTGGAGACGGTCCTGAAAGACCTAATATTGAATCTTTAGCAAGAGCGACTTGCAGTCTAAAAGATGTAACTTTTCTTGGAAACATAGATAATGTAGAAGATGTTTTGTCAAATGGAGATTTATTTTTGTTACCTTCAGAAAAGGAAAGTTTCGGTTTGTCTGCATTGGAAGCTATGTCTTCATCTATTCCTGTGGTTTCTTCAAATATTGGTGGGTTGCCAGAGTTAATAGTTAGTGGTAAATCTGGTTTTTGTTGTAATGTGGGTGATATAAATGAAATGGCTAAAAAATCTTTATTTATATTAGATGAGATAAATCTTAAAACATTTAAAGAAAATGCATTAATTAGAGCAAAAAACTATAGTATAGAAAACATTGTACCTGAATATGTGAAATTTTATAATAAGATTATAGATGAAAAAACTTAAAAAAATTTTTGTTTTAGATACCTCTGTTATTTTACATTCTCATGATTCAATAATGAATTTTGAGGAAAATGATATTGGAATTCCTATAACTGTTCTTGAAGAGCTTGATGAAATGAAAAAAGGAAACGACACAAAAAATTTTGAAGCTAGAGAATTTATTAGATTAATTGATAAACTTTCAAAACATGAAATGCTTGATAAATGGATTTCTTTAAATGGTAAAAATAAAGGTAAGTTTAGAGTATTAGTGGATAAAAAAAATGATATCAATAATGTATTTAATGATGAAATTAATGACCATAAAATTTTAAATTCTGCTGTTCAATTACAAAAAGAAGAAAGAGATAAACTTGTTATTTTAGTTTCTAAAGATATTAATCTTAGATTAAAAGCAAAATCCTTAAAGCTTAGAGCAGAAGATTACCTAACTGGCAAAATACAAAATGTTAATTCTCTAGATTTTGAAAGTCAAGTTTTAGAAAACATAAAAGAATCTTCAATAAATAGACTTTATGAAGATTCTACAATTAAAAAAACAAATCTTTTTAGAAAAAAAATTTTGAATGAGAATAGGTTTTATATTTTAAAAAGTGAAAAAAAATCAATTCTTTCATTTTACGATCATTCAGAAGATATGTTTGTGAAAGTAGAAAAGAAAAATGCTTATGGAATCAACCCAAGAAATGCTGAGCAAGCCTTTGCTTTACATGCATTATTCGACCCCAAAATTAAGATTGTTACAATTAATGGAGTAGCAGGTACAGGAAAAACTCTTCTAGCTTTAGCATCTGCTCTTGAGCAAAGAAGAAATTTTAAACAGATATTTATCGCTAGACCTATTGTCCCATTGAGTAATAAAGATGTTGGTTTTTTGCCTGGTGATATACAATCAAAAATTAATCCTTATATGGAACCTTTATGGGACAATTTAAAATTCATTCAAAATCAGTTTAATCAATCTGATAAAGAATTTAAAGCATTAAAGAACATGATTGATTCTGAGAAATTACTTATTCAACCTCTTGCATATATTAGAGGTAGAAGTTTTTCAAATATCTTTTTTATAATTGATGAAGCTCAAAATCTAACTCCACATGAAATTAAAACAATAATTTCTAGAGCCGGAGAGAATACTAAAGTTGTTTTTGTAGGTGATATATATCAGATAGACACACCATATCTTGATTCACAAAGTAATGGATTGTCATATCTAATTGATAGATTGAAAAAAGAAAAAATTTATTCTCATGTTACATTAAAGAAAGGTGAAAGGTCAGAATTGGCTAATTTAGCTAATGATCTTCTTTAAGTTTTTATGATTAAATCAAATAAAGAATATTTAAGAGAATACGAATTAAGTGTTTCTAATCCAGAAAAATTTTGGACTAAGTATGCTACAAACTTTCAATGGATTTCCCCATTCAATAAAGTACTAAACTGGAATTTTGATGAACCAAAAGTGGAATGGTTTATTAATGGTAAATTAAATATAACTGAAAATATATTTGAAAGAAATCTATCTAAAATAAAAGATAAAATTGCAATAATATGGGAACCAAACGATCCCAATACTGAAATAAGAAAAATAACCTATAAAGAATTATATTCTCAAGTTTGTCGATTTTCAAATGCTTTAAAGAAAAAAAATGTAAGAAAGGGGGATAGAGTTATTATCTATATGCCTATGGTTCCTGAGGCTGTTGTGGCCATGTTATCTTGTGCTCGAATAGGAGCAATTCATTCAGTAGTATTTGCTGGTTTTAGTGCAAATTCTTTGTCAGATAGAATCAATGATTCTGGAGCAAAAGTAGTTATAACTTCAGATGGAAATTTTAGAGGTGATAAAATAATTCCAGTAAAAAAAATTGTTGATGAAGCAATTCAAAAAACAAATTCTATTAAAACAGTAATTGTTTTAAATAGGACTTATATGGATGTACCGATGAGCGAAGGCAGAGATCATTGGTATCATGAAATATTAAAAAATGAATCTACAGAAAACAAAGCTGAAGTCATGGATTCTGAAGATCCTTTATTTATTTTATATACCTCTGGTTCAACAGGAAGTCCTAAAGGTGTGGTACATTCTTGTGGTGGATACATGATATATAGTCAATATACATTTGAAAATATTTTTCAAAATAAAAATGAGGAAGTTTATTGGTGTACTGCAGATATTGGATGGATTACAGGTCATTCATATATCGTTTATGGTCCTTTATTGAGTGGGGCAACAACTTTAATGTTTGAAGGTGTGCCTACTTATCCTGATCCAAGTAGATTTTGGAAAATAGTTGATAAGCATAAGGTCAACCAATTTTATACTGCCCCAACAGCAATTAGAGCTTTACAATCTTTCGGAAATAAATATTTTAAAAACTCAAGTTTAGATACATTGAAAGTTATTGGATCAGTAGGTGAACCAATAAATTTAGAAGCTTGGAACTGGTATAACTCAAACATAGGAAAAGACAACTGTCCTTTAGTTGATACTTGGTGGCAAACAGAGACTGGTGGTATTATGATTTCTCCTATTCCTGGAGCGATAGAACCTAAGCCTACCTATGCAACACTACCTTTACCTGGAATTCAACCAATACTTTTGGATAATGATGGAAATGAAATCAAGGAAAATGAAGTTGAGGGTAATTTGTGCATTAAATACCCATGGCCTTCTATTTTAAGAACAACATATGGTGATCATGAAAGATGTAAAAAAACATATTTTTCAACCTTCAAAGGTTACTATTTTACTGGAGATGGAGCAAAAAGAGATAAAGAAGGTAATTACAGAATATTGGGTAGAGTAGATGATGTGATTAATGTTTCTGGTCATAGAATTGGTACTGCAGAAGTTGAAAATGCTATAAATGAACATGTTTCGGTAATTGAGTCTGCGGTAGTTGGATATCCACATGAAATCAAAGGTCAAGGTATTTTTGCTTTTATAATAATGGATAAAACCAAATACAATGAAAATTATAAAGATGATATAAGAAATACAGTATCAGATTATATCGGTCCTATTGCAAAACCTGATGAAATATTAATTGTTCCAGGTTTACCAAAAACAAGATCTGGTAAAATTATGAGAAGAATTCTAAGAAAGATAGCATCAAATGATTTTGATAATTTTGGTGACACATCCACATTACTTAATCCAGATATTGTTAAAGAAATTGTTGAATCAAAAAAAATAACATGAAATTTTTAATTAAAGTAATTTTATTTTTTTTTCTTGCATTTGCTTGTTCTAATCATCGAAATTCCAATATAAACACAAGTAGATTAAATGAAATTGATAAATTAATTCATTCATTTATAGATGATAATCAAATACCTGGTGCTGTCGTTTTAGTAGGAGATAATAAAAGTATTCTATATCAAAAAGCTTTTGGGGTAAAAAACCCTCTTACAAATGAAAAATATATGACTAATGATATTTTTAGAATTGCATCTATGACTAAAGCCATAACATCTTTAGGAGTAATTAAGCTTTGGGAGAAAGGAAAAATCGGGTTAGATGATCCAATAGAAAAATATATACCAGAGTTTAAAAATGTTCAGATTTTAGATTCCTATAATAAAAAAGACACAACTTATTCTACAATTAACGCATCAAAAAGCATAACAATTAGAGAATTATTAACTCATACTTCCGGTATTGGTTATGATTTTATTGATGGAAATCCTTCTATAAAATCTATATATCATAAAGAAAAACAAAAATTTATGAAATATGGGGTTTTATGTTTTTGTGACCAAGATGTTACTATTGGTGAAACTATAAGAAACCTTGCGAAGGTACCGCTGCATCATAATCCAGGTGAAAGATATACTTATGGGATTGGGTTAGATGTGTTGGGGTATTTAATTGAAATAATATCTGGTAAAACTTTAGATAAATATTTTTATGATGAGATTTTTCTCCCGTTAGAAATGAATGACACATATTTTTATTTACCTGAAAATAAAAATAATAGACTTGTTCCTGTTTTAACAAAAAACAATAATAAATGGGTAATGTTTGAAGATGAAAGGTTTAATATCAATTATCCAATTGATGGAGCAAAAAAATTTTTTGCAGGAGGATGTGGCTTGTCAAGTACAATTAGTGATTATTATAAGTTTCTCACTGTTTTTTTAAATGATGGAAAATATAATGATGAACAAATTATTAATAAAAAAACTAATGAATTAATTTTCCAAAATCAATTACCTGGAATTGAAAATTTTTATTTATTAAACTATGATAAAGGAAATTTAAAAACTGAGTCTTTTCCACTTGGACATGGACTTGCTTTTGGTATCATAAGAGATGAAGACCTAAGAATAGGTGGTAGAGGAAGTAAAGGTAGTTTGTATTGGGGAGGATATTATAATACTTCATATTTTGCTGATCCTAAAGAAAACGTAATTGGATTGATTTTTAAACAAACTCAAAATATTCAAGACAATTCTTCTGAATTATTTCAAAGAGCAGTTTTTAATTTGGTAGAATAATTTATCTTTTTATTCTCATATATTTAAAAACTCTTAAGAGAGTTATAAGATTAAAAATGTGAACTCGGAGGGAGTCGAACCCCCAACCTCCTGGGCCGTAACCAGGTGCTCTATCCAGTTAAGCTACGAGTCCATTTTATACTATTATCTGTAAAGTTAACAATCAATTTAGCATATATATTATATTAGACTTTATATAATTAAATCTATATTTGCAATCAAATAATTAATCATGAAAAAAGTTTTTTTCTTTTTTATTTTTTTCTTTTCTTTTTCAAGTTTATTTTCTCAGGGAGAAGAGAATCAAGTTGATAATAAAAAAAAAATAATAAATACTGATTTTCCTGGTTTTATCAAATTGAATCTTGGATTAAACTTCTTGCTTGACAATAATGAAGCAATGAAAATGAAAGTTATTTCTTCACGATTAGTTGGTTTAAATTATTCTAAACCTTTTTTTCTTTCTGATAATTTCTCATTTAATACTGGTTTGGGAGTTGAATTTGAAAACTATTCATTTAATAATAATGTAATTATTGATTATAGATTTGACGTTGATGATAATCAAATAAATTTTATAGATAGTTTAACGATTGATTCAGATAAAACTAAACTTGTGAATTCATTATTAGAACTTCCTTTGGAGTTTAGATATTATTTTGGTGATCAAGAAAATAGTACTACAAGATTTTTTATTGGAATAGGTATTGATTTAGGTTTAAGAATAAATTCATTTAATAAGTTAAAATACACAAAAAATAATAAGTCAATTATAAATATATCTAAAAATGATTTTGGCTTAGCTAAGTATCGATACTCTACATCAATTACTTTTGGCAACGATAACTTTAATCTTTTTATAAAATATTTTTTATCTGATTTTTTTCAATCTGATAGCAGTCCAGAATTTATATCTAATAAACCTGTGCTTCTAAAAACTGGGTTTTCATTTAGTTTATTCTAAATTTCTTTTCTTAGTCTGGACACAGGAATCTTTAATTGTTCTCTATATTTTGAAATTGTTCTTCTTGCTATATTGTATCCTTTTTCTTTAAAATTTTTTTCAAGTTTCTCATCAGATAAAGGTTCTCTTTTATCTTCTTCATTTATAAGTTTTTCTAGTAATTTTTTAATTTTTTTGTTACTAATATTTTCTCCATTTTTAGTAATATGACCTTCCGAAAAGAAATCTTTGAGTTGATACACACCAAAATCAGTTTGAATAACTTTTGTACTTACTATACGACTTACTGTAGATATATCCATTTTTATTATATTAGCTATATCTTTTAAGATCATTGGTTTTATAAAGTTATTATCTCCAGAATTATTAAAAAACTCATATTGTAATTCAATAATTGCATTCATAGTATTGATTAATGTATTTTGCCTTTGTTCCAAAGCATCTATAAACCATCTTGCTGATTCTAATTTTTGTTTTATAAAGTCATATGACTTTTTATTATTTTCGTTTTCATTTTTATTAAGTTTTAAACCATCAAGCATACTAATATAATCTTTACTAACTTTTATTTTTGGTAAATTATTTTGACTTAAACTTACGTGAAATTTACTTTCTTCTTTTTTTAAAATAAAATCAGGAATTAAGTATTCTGTGTGCTGACTTTCATCCATAGATCCTCCGGGTTTTGGATTTAAGTTTTTTATAATTTGAATTCCTTTTTTAATTATTTCTTTATTTGTGTTAGATAATTTTGATATTATTTTATCGTAATGTTTATTAATAAAATCATCATAGAAATCAGTAATGATTTTTAAAGCAACAATTTCCTCTTGATTTTTTTTCTCCATATTATTTAATTGTATAACTAAACATTCCTTTAAATTTCTTGCTCCTATTCCAGGAGGATCAAAACTTTGAATTAATTTAAGAATATTTTCTATTTCCTTGATTTCTGCTTCAAAATTTTCAGCAAAAGCAATATCATCAATAATTGATTCTATATCTCTTCTTAAATATCCATCCTCATCAATTGTTCCAATTATTTGTTTAGCGATTATTTGTTCTTTTTCACTAATTTTTAAATAACTCAATTGATCCAGCAATTTTTCATTTAATGAACTTCCAACTGAAAATGGGATTTCGCTATTTTTATTTTCTGAACTGAAACTAGACTTTGTTTTATAACTTTCTTGATCTAGTTTGAAATCATCAATATTACTCTCATTTTCTATCGATAAATCATTACTTTCTTCTTCTAGAGCTGGGTTTGCTTCCAATTCTTTTTTAATTATACCCTCTATATTAGAAGACGAAACTTGGAGAAGCTTCATAAACTGAATTTGCTGAGGCGATAACTTTTGATTTAAATTTTGAGTAATGCTAAGATTTTGCATTTTAAATTTTTTTTTAAAGCAAATTTATTATAATTACTTGATTCTTTGAAAATAAGAGCAAAATATAGTTTTTTTGCCTTTAACATTTATTTTTAAAATGGCTATTGAGAAAAGATATAAAGTTATTGATGTTGTAGATGCTTCAAAGGAATCTAATGATATATTAATTTCTGGTTGGGTTAGGAATAAAAGACAAAGTAAAAATGTAGCTTTTCTATCTGTTAACGACGGCTCAACAATTAAAAATTTACAGGTTGTAATTGATTTGTCAAAGGTGGACATTGATTTAATTGAAAAAATTAATACTGGAACTGCTGTGTCTATTATTGGAAAGATTGTAAAGAGTCAAGGTAGAGATCAATCATTTGAATTAAATGCACATAAAATTGATATATTAGGTATTGCTGATCCTGAGTCATATCCTTTACAACCAAAAAAACATTCTTTTGAATTTTTAAGAGACATATCCCATCTGAGGTCTAGAACAAATACTTTTGGTGCTATTTTTAGAATTAGACATGCGATTATTTATGCTATTCATAATTTTTTTAATAGTAAAGGCTTTTTAAATATTCATACCCCTATTTTAACTTCATCTGATGCTGAAGGTGCAGGAGAAATGTTTAAGGTTACTACTTTAGATATAGAAAAGAAAATCAAAAATAATTATAAAGATGATTTTTTTGGAAAGGAAGTTAATCTAACGGTTTCTGGCCAATTGAATGCCGAATTAGCTGCGTTGGGACTTTCTGAAGTTTATACTTTTGGCCCAACATTTAGAGCCGAAAATTCTAATACATCAAGGCACTTAGCTGAATTTTGGATGATTGAACCTGAAATGGCTTTTTATGATATAAAAGATAATATGGATTTAGCTGAGGAAATGTTAAAGCATTTAGTAAAATACACTTTAGATAATTGTAAAGATGATCTTTCTTTTTTAGAAAAAGCAGAAGAAGATAGGGACAAACAAAAGCCTATGTTAGAAAGGCAATCTTTAAATTTAACAGAAAGATTGAAGTTTGTTTGTAATAATACTTTTGAAAGATTAACGTATAGCGAAGCATTTCAAATATTAAAAAGTTCAAAACCAAACAAGAAAAATAAATTTGATTTTCCAGTTAATGAATGGGGGATAGACTTTCAATCTGAACATGAACGATATCTTGTTGAAAAACATTTTAAAAAACCTGTAATTATTGTTGATTACCCAAAAAAAATAAAAGCTTTTTATATGCGTCAAAATGATGATAATAAGACTGTTGCAGCCATGGATGTTTTATTTCCTATAGTTGGGGAAATTATTGGGGGATCCCAAAGAGAAGAAAGGTATGATAAACTTTTGTCTAGAATGAAAGAAATGAATATTTCTAAAAAACAACTTTGGTGGTATTTGGAAACTAGAAAATTTGGTACTGTTATTCATTCTGGTTTTGGCCTTGGCTTAGAGAGATTAGTTCAATTTGTTACTGGAATGACTAATATTAGAGATGTTATTCCTTTTCCAAGAAGCCCTGGAAATTGTAATTTTTAATTTTTTAATTTACCTCATTGTAAACCTTATTATTATAAAATCATGAAAAATTTATTATCATCATTTTTGTTTGTGATAGCAATATTTTTTGTTGCTTGTGAAGAAGAAGATGTAAAACCTTTTGAGGGAACATGGTCTGGTAATTATACCGGAGGAGACTCAGGGACTTGGGAGGCTACTGTTACTTATTCTACTGATGATGGTGTTGGTGTTGTGACTGGAACTACTACTTCCTCCAATGCTGGTGTCGGAAATAGTCAAATTGCAGGTGCACTAGGAAGTGACGGAACTATAACTGCCGCAATTGGAACTACAAATGACGGAGGCGAGTGGCTTGGTAAATTTGAAAAAAACGATGCCTCTGGGACATGGAAAGGTAAAGATCCAAATGGGAGTTCTATTGAAGGAACATGGACTGGTAAAAAGAATTAATTAGTCTTAACTATTTCTTTTTTTTATCTTCTTTTTTATCTTCTTTAACTTCTTCGAAATCTACATCTGCTATGTCATCTTTCTTATTTTTCGAGGAAGATTTTTTACCACTTTGAGGTTCTGCTTTAGGATTTCCTTGTTCACCTTGCTGTTGTTGTTCTTGTGAAGCTTTGTACATTTCTTGACTAGCTGCTTCCCATGACTTATTTAAAGTTTCAATACATTTATCAATTTCATCTAAATTTTGACCCTTGTGTGCCTCTTTTAATTTAGCTAGAGAGCTTTCAATATTTGTTTTATTTTCTTTTGATAATTTGTCACCAAACTCTTTTAATTGTTTTTCAGTTTGAAATATTAAAGCATCAGCACTATTTATTTTATCAATTTTCTCCCTCTCTTTTTTATCAGATTCTTCATTAGCTTTAGCTTCATTTTTCATTTTTTCAATTTCTTCTTCAGTTAGTCCAGAAGAAGCTTCTATTCTAATTTTTTGCTCTTTTCCTGTGCCCTTATCTTTAGCAGACACATTTAATATACCATTTGCATCAATATCAAATTTGACTTCAACTTGAGGAACACCTCTAGGCGCAGGTGGAAGTCCTTCAAGATGAAATCTACCAATAGTTTTATTGTCTTTAGCCATTGGTCTTTCTCCTTGTAAAACATGAATTTCAACAGCTGGTTGATTATCAGCAGCAGTTGAAAATGTTTCAGATTTTTTTGTTGGAATAGTAGTATTGGATTCAATTAATTTTGTGAATACCCCGCCAAGAGTTTCAATGCCAAGCGATAATGGAGTTACATCTAATAGTAGAACATCTTTTACCTCTCCAGTTAAAACACCACCTTGTATAGCAGCACCAACCGCAACAACTTCATCAGGATTTACTCCTTTTGATGGCTCTTTGCCAAAAAATTTGGACACTTCTTCTTGAATTTTTGGTATTCTAGTTGATCCTCCAACTAAAATTATTTCATCAATACCACTAGCATCTAATTTAGCATCTTTAAGAGCTTTTTTACAAGGCTCTAGTGTTCTTTGGATCAATTGATCAGAAAATTGTTCAAATTTTGCTCTTGAAAGAGTTTTAACTAAGTGTTTAGGGACACCGTCTACTGGCATAATATATGGTAAATTTATTTCAGTTGAGGTTGAACTTGAAAGTTCTATCTTTGCTTTTTCTGCACCTTCTTTGAGCCTTTGTAAGGCCATAGGATCTTTTTTTAATTCTATTCCTTCATCTTTTTTAAACTCATCTGCTAGCCAATCTATAATTATATTATCAAAATCATCTCCACCAAGATGTACATCACCATTGGTAGATTTTACTTCAAAAACACCATCGCCAAGCTCTAAGATTGAAATATCAAATGTTCCTCCCCCTAGATCAAAAACAGCAATTTTAACATCTTTATTTTTCTTATCTAATCCGTATGCTAAAGCTGCTGCAGTTGGTTCATTTATAATTCTTTTAACATCTAAGCCCGCAATAGTTCCAGCTTCTTTTGTAGCCTGCCTTTCAGAATCATTAAAGTATGCAGGTACTGTAATGACGGCTTCTTTTACTTCGCTTCCAAGATAATCTTCGGCTGTTGATTTCATTTTTTGCAAAACCATAGCAGATATTTCCTGTGGCGTATATTTTCTTGATTCAACGTTTACTCTTACAGTATCATTGCTTCCTTTTTCAACTTTGTATGATAAGTTTTTAATTTCTTTGTTTATCTCTGAATATTTTTTACCCATAAACCTTTTGATAGAACTTATTGTATTCTCTGGGTTCGTTATTGCTTGTCTTTTTGCTGGATCTCCAATTTTTCTATCTCCTTTACCTTTATCTAAAAAAGCTACTATAGAGGGTGTGGTTCTCTTTCCTTCACTATTTGGTATTACCACGGGTTCATTTCCTTCCATTACGGATACACATGAATTTGTAGTTCCTAAATCGATTCCTATAATTTTAGCCATAATTAATAAATTTTAATTTTATTTATAATTATGCAACTATTATGCCAGAGTATTAATATGACACTTTGTCATGAAAATTATTGACTTGGTATTACCTCTATAAGAGCACTTACTTTATTTTTAATTATTTCTACAACACCACCTGTTATAGATAACTTTTCAGTTTTATTATTTTTATCATAAAGAATTTCACCTTTTTTTAAAAAACTTATAAGAGGTGCGTGGTTATTTAATATTTGAAATTTACCATTAGAACCAGGAAAAATTATAGAATCCACTTCACCTTCAAAAATTTTATTTTCAGGGGATAATATTTCTAGATGCATAATATTTAAATGCTATTTGTTTAATTACTTTACTTTTTCAATCATTTTTTCTCCTGCTTCTATAGCTTGTTCTATTGTCCCTTTTAAGTTAAATGCTGCTTCAGGTAGATGATCTAAGTCTCCATTCATAATCATGTTAAAGCCTTTAATGGTATCTTTAATATCAACTAACTCTCCTTTAATTCCTGTAAAAGGTTCGGCAACATGAAAGGGTTGAGATAAAAATCTTTGTACTCTTCTTGCTCTATGGACAACTTCTTTATCTTCATCAGATAATTCATCCATTCCTAAAATAGCTATTATGTCCTGTAATTCTTTATATCTTTGAAGTAGCTCCTTTACTCTTTGAGCACATGTATAATGTTCTTCTCCTACAATTTCCTCTGTAAGAATTCTAGATGTAGAATCAAGAGGGTCAATTGAAGGGTAAATTCCAATAGCTGCTAATTTTCTAGATAATACACTTTGAGCATCAAGATGAGAAAATGTAGTTGCTGGTGCGGGATCTGTTAAATCATCAGCAGGAACATATACTGCTTGAACAGAAGTAATAGAACCTTTTTTTGTAGAGGTAATTCTTTCTTGCATGGCACCCATTTCGGTTGCTAGGGTAGGCTGATATCCAACAGCAGATGGCATTCTACCTAAAAGTGCAGAAACTTCTGATCCTGCTTGAGTAAATCTAAAGATATTATCAATAAAGAAAAGAATATCTCTTCCTTTCCCCTTTCCATCACCATCTCTATAATATTCAGCTAGAGTTAATCCAGATAAAGCTACTCTTGCTCTTGCTCCTGGTGGTTCATTCATCTGACCAAATACAAATGCAGCTTTAGATTTTTTTAATTTCTTTTTATCTACTTTTGATAAGTCCCAACCTCCTTCTTCCATTGATTTTTTAAATTCTTCCCCATAGTCTACAATTCCAGCTTCAATCATTTCTCTTAATAGATCATTACCTTCTCTTGTTCTTTCCCCAACTCCAGCAAATACCGAAAGGCCAGAATAAGCTTTTGCAATATTATTGATTAGCTCTTGAATTAGAACAGTTTTACCAACACCAGCTCCTCCAAATAAACCAATTTTACCCCCTTTGTTATATGGTTCAATAAGATCTATAACTTTAATTCCGGTGTAAAGAATTTCAGCTGAAGTTGAAAGTTCTTCAAATTTAGGAGCTTCTCTATGAATAGGAAGCCTTTCTTTACCTTTGGGTTGATCCATTCCATCAATTGCTGAACCTACAACATTAAATAATCTTCCATTAATATCTTCACCAACAGGCATAGATATTGCTTTTCCAGTATCAATAACTTTCATTCCTCTCTTTAGACCCTCTGTCCCTGACATTGCTATTGTTCTGACTCTATTTTCTCCTAAATGTTGTTGAACTTCAAGGGTAAGGTTAGAACCATCATCTTTTGGAATTTCTAATGCATTTAAAATTTCAGGAAGTGTGTTTTCTTTTTCAAAAGCCACATCAACCACAGGACCAATTATTTGAGTTATTTTACCAGAATTTGCCATTATATAATATAATTTATTGATTAATAAGAAACGAAATTAAGTTATTAATTGAACTTAACAAAAAGAAAAAAGGTTAAAAAATTATTTTTTTTAAATTACATTTTTGGTAAGATAATTCTCAACGTAGTTTCAATTCCTTTTACAGATTTTAGAACAAATATTTTTCCATTGTGATATTCTTCAATAATTCTTTTAGTTAAACTTAAACCAAGCCCCCAACCTCTTTTTTTTGTAGATATTCCAGGGTTAAAAATATTAATAAATTGATTTTTTTCAATTCCTTTACCATTATCAGTTATATCAATTAATAATTTATTTTTTTCAGAATTTACATTTATTTTAATAGTTCCTTTTTCACCAACAGCATCAATTGAGTTCTTACATATATTTTCTATTGCCCATCCTAATAGTTCTTCGTTTATTTTAACTTTAGCGTTTTTGACACTAGATTCAATTATAAAAATAATTTTTGATGAAGATCTTTTTTTTAAATAATCAATTGACTTATAAATAAGCCTTATTAATTCAACGTATTCTAATTTTGGCTTGGATCCAATATTAGAAAACCTTTCAGTAATGATAGTAAATCTTTTAATGTCTTTTTCAATCTCTGATATTATTGCTGATTTTGAATTTAATATTTTTTTTGATTTAATGTATTCTACCCATCCAATCAATGAAGATAGAGGTGTACCTAATTGATGGGCTGTTTCTTTTGCTAACCCTACCCATATTTTATTTTTCTCTGCTTTGTTTGAATAGCTAAATATTAAATAGAAAATTATCGATAAAATAATAATAACAGATATTTGTATGTAGGGAAAAAAACTTAAAATATTTAGCAATTCAGAATTTTTATAATAAATAAATTGGTGATCAATTATTTCATTATATTCATTTTTTAAATAAATTTTAATTGGTTCATTAATATCTTTCATTAATGATAATTCTTTGTTTAAAAATTCTTCTTTTTCTGATAGGGTATAATCATTATTTATTTTGATATTTTTTGAATCAATAATTATGTAATTTTTGTCTGTTATTATTACAGGGATTGATTTATTCCTTATTACTATTTTTTGAATTAAAAAATCAGTATTAATGTCATTTTCATAATTTGCTAGGTATTCTATTGAACTTGCATAAAGCTCAATAGTATTTTTTTCTCTTTCTTTGATATCGTTAATAATTATATTAACATATCCTATTGAAAAAATGATAGATATAATAACCAAAAGAGAAATTATCCATTTCATTTTTGAATTATTTGAGTAGAAATCACTAAAATCTTTTATCATTTAATAGAATTTATAATAAAAGATATCAATTATATTGAAATTATTTTTTATAGTTGATAGTAATATTACCTAAACCAACATCAACTATAAAAGATCTGATATATTTAGAATTGTTATTAGATAAATTATTTACAAAAATGTTCTGTTCTATTTCATGAAAATTTTTTGGCAATCTTACTGATGATAATGGAGAATTATTGATGATAATTTTTGTCCCTATATCATCTAATGGCAAGTTAATAATTAATTGTCCAGCACTTAAATTTGTTTTAGAAACAAATGATTTTCTTTTATTTTCAGCTATATCGAGTATAACATTTCCAAATCCTATTTCTGTAAAAATATTTTTAGCATTGGATAAATTAATATTTTTAGTATTAAGAGATCCAATTTCAATTTTTATTTTTAATGAATCCATCTGAAGAGGATTTTCTCCATTCTCTTCATAAATAAGAAATAAATTCGCATTTCCACTTACTAAATCAATATTTTCAATTGGTATATTTGACAAGTCAATATTTGCATCTGCTATTTTAGAGTTAAAAGAAAAGTCATATATTTTCTTTTCATTTATAAAAAACTCCCAAAGGTTACTCTCATTTATAACTAGATTACTTAAAATGGGGTCATATAAATTTTCAACAGTAAAATTTACACTTCTAATCCTATGGTCTATTCTTTCACTAGTAAAAGAAGGATTTAAATTCTCGTGATTTGGAGAACCAAAAATGTCAATAACATTTGACCTATTTGATGGTCTGATTTTATATTTTCCAGTTTCAGCTTTTACTTTAAAGATAATTTTATCATAAGAATTGTCATCTTTGATAGTATAAAATTTTCTTGATTGTGAATTAACTGAAACAGAATAAAATAAAAAATATAAAAAAAATAATAGTTTGGGCATTATTATAAAACGTGCCAAATTTTATTTAGTTTCTTTTTTTTATATAAAATCTCTAAGTTTATCAAAAAAACTTCTGTCAGATTTACTAGGGTTAGGTTTAAAATTTGATGAATCTTTTAATTTCATCAATAATTTTTTTTCTTCTTCTGATATTTTTTTTGGTGTCCATATATTCACATAAATTAACTGATCACCTCTACCATATTGATTTATATTTTTTATCCCTTTATCTCTTAGTCTGAGTATCTTTCCACTTTGGGTTCCTGGAGTAATTTTTATTCTTACCATTCCATCTAAAGTTGGAACTTCTACACTTTTTCCTAATACAGCATCAACAAAATTTAAATTTAGATCATAAAGAATATTTTCTCCATCTCTTTTAAAAACTTCATCTTCGATTTCTTCAATAAGTATAAGTAAATCACCAGGCTCACCTCCTCCAGGGGCATCATTTCCCTTGTTGCTCATAGAAAGTTGCATTCCATCAGAAACACCTTCTGGGATATTAATTACTATAACTTCTTCTTTATATTCTAATCCCGTACTATCAACACCTGGAGGTTTCTGATCTATTACTTTACCATTTCCATTACAAGAATTACAAGCAGAAGTAGACATCATTTGACCAATCATAGTATTCATGACTTTTTTTATTTGCCCTGATCCATTACATTGATTACAAGTTGTATAGGTAACACCACTTGCAGTAACTAACCTCTTTACCTTTATTTTTTTTTCAACACCTTTATAAATTTCTTTGATATTTATTTTTAATTTAATTCTTAGATTAGTGCCTTGTTTAACTTGCCCTCTTGATGATCTCCCTCCAAAAAAACTTTCAAAAGGGCTTCCGTCACCAAAAATATCACCAAATTGACTAAAAATATCTTCAACATTCATTCCCCCTGCACCAAAACCACCATTAGATCCTCTCAATCCATCATGACCAAATTGATCATATCTTTGTCTTTTTTCTGAATTACTTAATACCTCATATGCTTCAGCTGCTTCCTTAAATTTTTCTTCAGCAGAACTGTCATCGGGATTTTTATCAGGATGATATTTTATAGCAACTTTTCTGTAAGCTTTTTTCACTTCAGTATCTGATGCATTTTTACTTATACCTAGAACCTCGTAATAATCTTTTTTTCCCATATTATGATCCTGTTACAACTTTTGCAAATCTGATTACTTTTTCATCTAGGGTATATCCATTTTCAATAATATCAACTATTTTCCCTTTCAGATTTTTTTTTGATGGAATTTTTGTAATAGCTTCATGAAAATCAGGATCAAAATCATCTCCAACTTTAATTTCTAGTTTCTTAACCCCTTGTTTTTCTATTAAAGAATTTAATTTTTGAAAAATTAAATTAAAGCCTTCTATGGATATTTTTAAATTTTCTTTGGAAGTTGATTTTATTGCTCTATCAAAATCATCAATTATTGGTAATACCAAACCAATTAAATCTTTATTTGCACTATTTATCATTTCAACTTTTTCCTTTGAAGTCCTTCTTCTGTAGTTTTCAAATTCAGAATACAACCTTAAATACTTATCCTTAGTTTCTAATAAATCATTTTTTAATGATTTAGAATTGGATTGTTTTTTGGCAGCTTTATTATTTGTTGTTTTTGATTTTTTATTCATATAAAACTTTAATTATAATAATGCAATTTTGTTGCCAGAAAAAAAACATGCCATTTTGACTACTTTTTTATATTTATTTTTTTCCAAATCTGTTCCTTTAATTCTTCAATACCAAAATAATTTATACTTGAAATAAATATTTTTGGAGTATCTATATTTATTTTTTTCAATTCTGTTTCCAGTTTACTTTTTTCAACTAGATCTGATTTTGATATAGCTAAAATCCTTTCTTTATCTAATAATTCTTTATTATAGAATTTTAATTCTTTTAATAATAAATTATATTCTTTTGTGATATTTTGAGAGTTTATTGGAATTAGAAAAAGCAATATGGAGTTTCTCTCAATATGTCTTAGAAATCTAAGTCCTAGACCTTTCCCTTTTGATGCACCTTCAATTATCCCAGGTATGTCTGCCAAAACAAATGACTTATCTTCTTTATAAGGAACTACTCCTAAGTTTGGTTTAATTGTTGTAAATGGATAATCACCTATTTTTGGTTTTGCTTTTGAAACTACTGATAATAATGTGGATTTTCCAGAATTGGGAAATCCAACAATTCCAACATCTGCAAGAACTTTTAACTCTAAAGTAATCCATTGTTCCATTCCATTTTTTCCTGATTGAGCATATTTTGGAGATTGATTAGTTGATGATTTAAAGTTATGATTACCTAATCCACCTATACCTCCTTGAAGCAGAGTTTTTTCTTCATTATTTTTTGTTATTTCTAAAATTTTTTCGTCATTATCTTTTTTTCTTGCGATAGTGCCTAAGGGAACTTCTATTATTATGTCTTTTCCATTAGCACCATTTTTTTTTGATCCTCCTCCAGGTTTACCTTTTTCTGCAACAAAATGTTTTTTATATTTCAAATGTAATAAAGTCCAAAGCTGTTTATTTCCTTTCAAAATTATATGTCCTCCTCTACCACCGTCACCACCATCGGGACCTCCCTTTGGGACAAATTTTTCTCTTCTGAAATGTTTAGATCCTTCACCTCCATTCCCAGATTTAGAATAGATTGTAACATAATCTATAAAATTGGGATTATTCATTTTAAGTTAACTCATCAATTTTAGAACATAATTTTAAAAATATTTCATCTATTACACCTATTCCATCAACTTCAGAATATTTATCATGTTTTTTATAATAATCAGCAACTGGTTTAGTTTCTTGGTTATAAACTTGTATTCTATTATTAATTTTGTCTATACTTTTATCATCTTCTCTACCCGAGGTTTTTGATCTATTTATAATCCTTTTAATAAGTTCATTTTCCTCAACTTTTAGAGCAATCATTTGTTTGATGGGAATATTTTTTTTTTCTAACATATTATCCAGAGCAACAGCTTGATTTATAGTTCTCGGAAACCCGTCAAAAATAAACCCAATAACATTTGATGATTTGTTTATTTTATCCTCAACCATACTAATTACAATTTCATCAGGCACTAAGTCTCCTTTATTCATATATTTCTTTGCTTCTAGCCCTAATTGTGTTTCATTATTCAAGTGTAATCGAAAAAGGTCACCAGTTGCAAGATGAACTAAATTATACTTTTTAAGAATTTTTTCACTTTGGGTTCCTTTTCCTGCTCCAGGAGGCCCAAATAAGACAATATTTAACATAATTTTTTTAGCTAAAATAAGTTATTTATTATTTTTTATATCTCTTTTATTAATTCATTTTCTTTTACTGCATTAAATAACTTGGATTTATTTATAGGAACTACACCTGAACTTTGGCATACAATTTTTCCTGCCAAATTAGAAATATTACATAAAAATGGAATAGATGTAGCTAAGTAGATACAAATACTTGCAATAGCAATAGCTGTATCCCCAGCACCAGAAACATCAACAATATTTTCTGATTTTGTTTTAAAATGAGATATTGTTTTTTTATCAATTATTAATATTCCATCTTCTGACATTGTAATCATTATAAACTTAATCTTATTTTTAATAAGATATTTTTTTGCTGCTTGTCCTATTTTCTTTTTAGAAGATGTTTTTATATTTAGGCCTAACCCATTACACGCTTCAATAAGATTTGGTTTCAACAAGTTTATATTATTGTAAAAATTAAAATTTTTAAATTTTGGATCTACAGCAATAGATATTTTATTTTTTAATTTTTTTATTATCTCATTTATAAAGCTTTTATTTAATAACCCTTTGTCATAATCTTGAATTATTAATAAATCACATTTTTTTGATAATTTAAAAATTTTTTCTCTTAATTTTTCTCTTAATTTTTTTGAAATTTCATTTGTGCTCTCATCATCTATTCTTATTATATGATTTTTTTTAACGATAATCCTTTCTTTTACAGTAGTTTTTCTTTTAGGATCAATTATTATTGAATCAGTTGATATACTGTTTTTTTTTAATATATTTAAAAATATTTTTCCATAATCATCTTTTCCAATACAAGAACATAAATATGGTTTTCCACCTAAAGATTTTATATTTAATGCAACGTTTGCAGCCCCCCCAATTCTGTTTTCTTTACTTTCTACATCAACTATTGGAACAGGTGCTTCCGGTGAATTTCTATCTATTGTACCAAAAGTATAGGAATCAACCATCACATCTCCGACAATAATAACTTTTATTCTTTTTATTCTATTAAAAAACCTGTTTAGTGACATTAGGTTAAGTTATTTGTAGAATTTTTTAATCTAGTTATTGCTTCTATAAGATCTTTTTCGCTGGCTGCATAAGACAATCTAATACAGTTAGGTGCACCAAAATCTTCTCCTGGCACCAAAGAAACTTTTGCTTTATTTAAATAATACATACATAAATCGCTTGCACTATTTATTTTATTATTTTTATAATTTTTACCTATTAGCTCTTCTATATTAGGGAAAAAATAAAATGCACCTTTGGGAATATTAACTTTAAATCCATTTATTTTGTTCAATAAGTTATAAACTAAATCTCTTCTTTTTAAATATTCGTTCTTCATTTCAATCGCACTTTTGTTTCCTGAATTTAAAGCAACCAAAGCGGCTCTTTGTGCTATTGAGCAATTTGCTGATGTAGTTTGACCTTGCATTTTTTTGCATGCTTTTGTTATCCATTCAGGAGCTCCCATATATCCTAGCCTCCAACCAGTCATAGCAAATGCTTTAGAGAATCCATTTAATGTTATTGTTCTTTCATTCATGCCTTTTAATGAACCAATGCTAAAATGTTCATCTATAAAATTAATGTGTTCATATATTTCATCAGAAATAACATATAGATTATGCTTAAGAATAACTTTTGAAAAACTTTCAAGTTCATCTTTTGTAAAAACAGAACCAGTTGGATTACAAGGCGAACTAAAAATTATTAGTTTGGTTTTATTTGTTATTGATTTTTCTAAATCATTAACTGAGGGTTTGAAATCGTTTTCGATATTACCATGAAGATGAATAGGAATGCCATCAGCTAGTTTGATTATTGCATCATAGCTTACCCAATAAGGAGAAAATACTATGACTTCATCACCTTTGTTCAATAAAGAAAACATTACATTAGTTATAGATTGCTTTACTCCATTAGAAACGATAATATTGTTCGGATGATAATCAAGGTTATTTTCAACAATAAATTTTTTAGATATAGCTTTTCTAAGGTCAAGATATCCATTTACAGGTGGATATGAAAAATAACTTCCACTATCAATTGCTTTTTTTGCTCCATCACAAATATGAGAAGGTGTTTGAAAATCAGGTTCTCCTAAACTTAAATTTATAACATCAATACCTTTTGACTTCATTTCAGATGCCTTAGCTGACATTGCTAATGTAGAAGATTCTTCAATATTTTCAATTCTATTTGATGGTTTGAAGTTCATCCTTTATAATTTATTCTTGTAATTATGCTTCTTCCAAGAGTAACTTCATCAGCATATTCAATTTCTCCTCCAATGGGTACACCTCTTGCTATAGTTGTAATTTTTAAATTAAAATTAGATAACTTTTTTGAAATATAAAATGTAGTTGTATCTCCTTCTAAATTAGGGCTTAGAGCAAAGATGATTTCTTCAATTTCTTTGTTTTTTTCTAATCTTTTAATTAATGAATCAATATTTAAATTATCAGGGCCAACGCCATTAATTGGAGAAATTAAACCACTAAGAACATGAAATAATCCATTATATTGATTTGTATTTTGTATTGCAATTACATCAGGTGTATCTTCTACAATACATATTTTATTTTTTTGAATATTAATATTTTTATTGTTACAATTTCTACATAGCTCTTCGTCAGATATTACGTGACATTCTTTACAAAATCTTGTTTTTTCTTTTAAATCAATAATTGAATCAGCTAAACTTTTAGAGTATTCTTTTTCTTTTTTTAGAATATGTAATGATAATCTTAATGCTGTTTTTTTACCTATTCCAGGTAATTTTGATATTTCGTTTATTGAATTTTCAATTGTTTCTGATGGATATTTCATTTCTAATTATTTAATAATAGCATTAAGTCCTTCTTCTTTGATTTGTTCTTTTAGTTTAGTTAATTTTTGATTATTTCCTTCTTTCACAGAACATTTACCTTTGTAATGAATCAAATATGTACATTGTTCTGCTTGATGATTAGTATGATTACATATTTTAATCAGTGTTTTTGTTACATGATCAAAAGTATTAAAATCATCATTAAGAACAATCAATTTTTTATTGTTGTTATTATTATTTGAAGTTTCTATTTTTTTAGAATTTTTTTGAAATTTTTTTTTCAATGCTTTTTAATTGTAAAATATTTTAATCCACATAAATATAATAGAACCAATTTATATATTTTACATATTAAAAAATTAAATGAATCCCTTATTAATTTTATTTTTATTTTTCTTCTATTTTTTATTAATTTTTTTAATTTCTCATTTTACTTCAAAAAATGCAACTTCATTAGATTTTTTTAATGCAAATAAGTCTTCTCCATGGTACATTGTTGCATTTGGAATGATTGGGACTTCTTTATCAGGAGTTACATTTATTTCAGTTCCAGGTGAAGTTGGAAATAGTAGTTTTTCTTATTTTCAAATTGTGCTTGGTTATCTATTAGGTTATTTTGTAATAGCAACTATTTTAATGCCATTATATTACAAATTAAACCTTGTATCTATATACACATATTTAGATAAAAGATTTGGAGTTTTTTCTTATAAAACTGGTTCCTTTTTTTTCTTATTATCAAGAATTATTGGTTCTTCTTTCAGGTTATTTCTAGTTGCTTCTGTTTTACAAATTATATTTTTTGATTCATTAAATATTCCTTTTTTTATTTCAGTATTTTTTACAATAGCTCTTATTTGGATATATACATATAAAGGTGGAATCAAAACAATTGTATGGACAGATACTCTTCAAACTTTTTTTATGTTATCTGCAGTTATTATAACAATATTAATAATAATGAATGAAATGGATTTAAATTTTTCTAAAGCAAAAGATATGATCTTTTCTAGTTCTTATTCTGATGTTTTTATTTTTGATTGGAAGAATGAAAGATTTTTTTTAAAACAATTTTTTTCTGGAGCATTTATTGCCATTGTAATGACTGGTTTAGATCAAGATATGATGCAAAAAAATCTAACTTGTAAAAATTTGAATGATGCTCAAAAAAACATCTTTTGGTTTTGTGTTGTATTGTTATTTGCAAATATTCTTTTTCTGTCTTTAGGAGCCCTATTACATTTATATGCTGACTTTATTGAAATGCCAATTCCGACAAGGACAGATAATTTATATCCTTTAATTGCTATTAATCATTTATCAATTTTTGGCAGTATAGTTTTTTTACTTGGTATTATAGCTGCTGCATATTCAAGTGCAGATTCAGCATTAACTTCTTTAACTACAGCGTTTTGTATTGACTTTCTAAATTTTGAGAAAAGAAATGATATTCAAAAAAAATCAATGAGATTAAAGGTTCATTTACTTTTTTCTATTATTATTTTTTTTGTAATACAAATATTCAATTTAATAAATGATGAAAGTGTAATTAATGCTATTTTTAAAGCAGCTGGATATACCTATGGTCCTTTACTGGGCCTCTTCTCTTTTGGAATTTTAACTAATTATAATATAATTGATAAGTATTCTCCAATAATTTGTTTTGTTTCACCAATATTGAGCTACATTATTAATATTTATTCAGAGAGTATATTCTTTGGTTATAGATTTGGTTTTGAAATATTGTTGTTAAATGGGCTAATAACATTTCTAGGATTATTTTTAATATCTTTAAAAAAAAATAATTCCATTAAAATATGAAAAATTTAAATAGAAGAAATTTTATTAAGAAAACATCATTATCAAGCGCAGCAATTTTTAGTGCGCCTTCCTTGTCAGGATTAGATTATAAAGAAAGAAATACTCAATCCCATTATATGGGAGATTTCGTAGCACCAAAAATTGATAATATTAGAGCTGCTTTTATTGGGGTTGGGGCTAGGGGTACAGGCCACGCTAAACAAATTGCTTCAATAAATGGAACGGAAATTGCTGCGATTTGTGATTTATACAAAGATTTAGCTGAAAGATCAAAAAAAAATTGTATCGAAATAGGTAAAGGGGAACGACATAAAAACATCAAGCTATATCATGGATCAGAAAATGAATGGAAGATAATGCTTGATGAAGTACAACCTGATATAGTTTTTATTTCTACAAATTGGAACGCACATGCTCCAATGGCGGTTGAATCCATGAAAAAAAATGCTCATGCTTTTGTTGAGGTTCCTATTGCTACAACAATTGAAGATATGTGGAAAATTATTGATACATCTGAAAAAACTAAAAAACATTGTATGATGATGGAAAATGTAAATTATGGAAGAGATGAACTAATGTTTTTGAATATGTGTAGAAAAGGATTAATTGGAGATTTTTTGCATGCCGAAGCCTCTTACATTCATAGTCTTAGATTTCAAATGGATGAACAAGAAAGAGGGACGGGATCATGGAGGACATATCATTATGCAAGTGGCAAGGGTAATTTGTATCCTACCCATGGCCTTGGTCCAGTTGCTCAGTACATGAATCTATCTAGAAGTGATGATAATTTTAGATCATTAGTTTCTTATTCCAGCCCTGCTTTAGGAAGAAAATTGTATGCAAGTAATAAATATCCAAAAGATCACAAATGGAATAAATTAAATTTCAATAATGGAGATATAAATACTTCGATAATAAAAACTAACCTTGGTAGAACAATAATGGTTCAGTGGGATGAAACTAGTCCTAGACCATATTCTCGTCATAATTTAATTCAAGGAACACTTGGGGCTTTAGCAGGGTTTCCAACACGAGTTGCATTTGATAATGAAACTATAATTAAAAATAAAATTAGTGATGAATCTGTAGATTATCATTCTTGGATTAAAGGTAAAGACCTAGATAAGTTATATGAAAAATATGATCATCCACTATACATAAGATTAGGAAATCTTGCAAAAAAAATGGGAGGTCATGGTGGAATGGATTTTATAATGAGGTATAGAATAATTGAATGTTTAAGGAAAGGTCTTCCTTTAGATCAAAATGTATATGAAGGATGTTTTTGGAGTGCTGTTGGACCACTTAGTGGGAACTCTGTTCAAGAAGCTGGTTCGCCTCAAAAATTCCCAGATTTCACAAGAGGAAATTGGAAATCTACTAAACCATTAAATATTATATCTTAAAGCCTGCTATTAAGGTAATTATTAAATGCTGATCCAAAAGTATACCCTATTGCTATTCTAAATTCTGATCTAAAATCGGTTGCAATTTCTTGTTGCTGTAATAATAAATCTTCAATAGAGGCATTTCCCTTAGGTAAACTTAATTGGTCTCTTATTATTTCTATTTCTCCTCCAAACCTTACCGCTAGACCTTCGAATATTCTTATTGAGAACCAACTATCTAAACTAAAACTATTTTTTGAAGGGTCTTGAAGAAATGTTTTACCTCTTAAATTAGTATATATTTCTCCCCAAGGTTGTCTAAATCTAGTTTCAAATGCTAGTTGGTGCAGATAAACATTTTCCTCAAGCTTATTATAGATAGTTTCTTCTATATAATTTCTATATCCATATCCTATCCTATAGTTTATGACCATTTCTCTACGTACAAATTCATAGTAAGGAAAAAAGCTATATTCAATTGCGGGCATAATATAATATCTGAAGTCTATGTTTTGGTAAGTGTCTCCATTAGCACCTGCATTAAATCCTGCTGACCATTTATTATTAATACTCCATACACTCTTTGCTCCAAATGATTTTCTATTTCTTTTACTTATGAAAATATTATCATCATTTTCATATTTATTATTTGATCTTTCAAAATCAATATCAAATTGCAATTTTATTTTATTTGTCACTTTATCTGCATCAAACTCTATTCTTATGTTAGATTCTTTCCTGCTAGTTTCATTTTCAAAATTTACTTCTCCAGCACTTTGAAATACCCAGTTTTTCCACTTATCTGAACTTGGTTCATTCGAATTACTATTATTAGTGACAGAATCATATGATATATTTATTTTATTGGAAATATCAGTTTCAATTAAGAAATAGACTAAGCCAATATCAATTTTTCTTTTTAACGCATTTCTTACCTCATCTCTTGTTAGTCTTGGGTTTGTATCTAAAACTAATGACAGTTTCTTATCTGAAAATTTGTTTTTTCCTATGAAATCAAGAGAGTACCTATTCCCATTGTTTGCATTTCTATTCCTGTAAATAAATAATTGAATATCAGCAAGACCCTGTTCTCTTACATGATTTACATAATTAATTTCATTTTTTAAGAAGTTATTATCACACCTATCACATTTAATAAATAAGCTGTTTAAACCATCTTGAGCATATAGATCAAAAGAGATAAATAAAATAAAGGATATAAGTATTTTTTTCATATTATAACTCCAGCTCCTTAATTGGATCCCAAAATATATTTTCAAAATTTTCAATCTTATTATTTTTAATAATAACCCCTTCTTTTTTTAATAAACTCTCCATCATTTTTTCATCAGTGAAATGATGCTTTCCTGTAAGCAATCCATTTCTGTTAACAACTCTATGTGCGGGAATACTAGAATCATGATGAGAATTATTCATTGCCCAGCCTACTACTCTTGCTCCCTTAGTTGTTCCTAAATATTTTGCTATAGATCCATAAGATGTTACTCTTCCCTTAGGAATTAGTTTAACTATGTCATATACATCATTAAAGTAGTTAGAAGATTGCATATTATAAATTTATTATAATAATGGAGCAGAGGAGGAGGGATTCGAACCCCCGGTACCTTGCGGTACAACGGTTTTCAAGACCGCCGCATTCGACCACTCTGCCACTCCTCTGTTTAAAGATTACGCCTGCAAAACTATATGAATTATAATTTTTGACAAATTATAAATTAAACTTATTTTTTATTTTTTTTCAATGCAATATCAATACTAGTATTCCATTCAAAACCAATTAGTAACATTGATGAAATAAGGTATACCCAACTCATAAATGCAATAAGAACACCAATAGAACCAAATATTTTGTTATAAGTTGAAAAATTATTTAAATAAAAGGAAAATAAAAGTGTTATTAAAACACAGCCTATTGAAGCTATTGTTGATCCTGATGAAAAAAATTTCCACTTATTATGAATAACTGGAGCAAAATAATAGATTGATGTTATTACGAGATAAAATATTATGAAAAGAATTAAAATAGAAGAAAAATAGGTATAATAAAAAAAATCATAAAAATAATAATTAGTAGAGCTTAACCATGTTGTAAAAAAAGCTCCAATTGTAGATAGGAGAATTGAAAAAATAGAAACCATTAAAAAAATTAATGTTAAAACTAATGCTGTGAATCTAGTTTGAAAAAACCCTCTTTTCTCATCAAGTTTATAACAGCTATTAAATGTTTTGATTAAAGTGTTAAATCCATTTGTTGATAAAAATAGAGCAGCTAGAACTCCAAAAGATAATAATCCTCCTCTTTTAATGCTTACCAAATCAAGAATTGTTTCTTTTGTTATATCATACATGTTTGTAGGCATTATTTGGTATAAAAAACTCATTATTTTTTCAGAATTTATTTCAGGGATAAAAACATTTATATAAGGTATTAAAGCAAATAAAAATATGATAAAAGGAAATGCACCTAAAGTAAAACTAAATGCAACCGCTAATGATCTTTCAAAAATCTCATCTTCATTTATTTTTTTTATGAAAATTTTAAAAATTTGATATAAACTTATAGCTGAATTCTTAAGATAAATACCTTGTAAGAAAGATCTTATTTTTTTCCTGGTCTTATTTATTTTATTCAAAATATTTTGATAATTTATCTTTCATAATTGCCGGTACTCTTTTTGGTTTTCTAGTTAATAAATTCATAAATGTCAAAACTGTTTCACCGGTATTTATTAATTCACTTTTTTCATTTAATATTTTATAAAGGAATTTTATTTTAAGTTTTGGCATTTCAGGAATCTTTATATTAACAATTAGTTTTTCATCATATTTTGCTGGCATTATAAAATTTGTTTTCATTTCAATTACGGGCATTCCTATTCCCATTTCCTCTAAAGACTTATAGGTTAATCCAACATTTCTAAAGAGTTCTACTCGAGCTATTTCATAGTATTTTGCATAATTACCATAGTAAACAAACCCCATCTGATCAGTATCAGCATATCGTACTCGTATCTTAATATTACCTTCTAACATTATCGATAAATTTTTCTTTTATTAAGCGCTCTATGTAATTTCCTTGCGTTTCTATTATGTTCACTTATATTTTTTGCAAACACATGGTATCCAGAAAAATCATCTTTTGCACAAAAAAAATAATAATTATGTTTATTATAATTTAAAACCGCATCAATAAATTTTTTTTCAGGCATGTTTATTGGTCCTGGAGGTAGGCCTTTATTCCTATAAGTATTGTATGGGGAATTTATTTTTTTATGGATATTTAATACTCTTCTAATGCTAAAATCATTATGAGCAAAAACAAGAGTTGGATCTGCTGCCAAATACATTTTTTCATTTAATCTATTAATGTAAACACCTGCAATATTTGATGCTTCATCTAAATGATTAGTTTCAGCCTGAACTATTGAAGCAAGGATACCTACCTCTATTTCTGATAAGTTTATTTTTTTTGCTTTGGTCTTTCTTGTATCATTCCAAAATAAATCATACTCATTTTTCATTTTTTGAAACAAAGATTTTATAGATATATTCCAATAAACTTCGTAAGTATCAGGTAGGAACATTAGAAGAATGTTTTCTAATTTAAATTGAGGCTGATGATTTTTCCATTCTCTACTGAATAAATAATTAATAAAATCATTAGTATTAATTTGTAAATTTTTAGTTGCCTTTTTTGATAATTCATCTAAATTCCTTACGTTATTAAAAGTAATATTTAAGGGTGACTGATTGCCGGACCTAAGTTTTTGGATAAGATCATAGTTTGACATATTGGACTCAATTACATATGAACCAGCCTTAATTGTATTATTATACTTCATGATTTTTGATAAAAAACTGAATGAGACTAAATCGTTAATATAACCTTTTTGATCAAGCGTGTCTTGTAAATTTTTAAAACTGGTAGACTCATGAATATAAATTTTTTTTTCAGGTGAATTAATTAAAAAATTTGGACTAAAAAATATTTGAAAAAAATAAACTGAGAAAGTTGTAAGAATAGTTGAAAATATAATTATTCCTATTAGCAACTTTTTATTTTTCATAAATTTGTAATTCTACTATAAATTTATTCATTTCCATTTTACAAAAGAAAATTGAAAAAGAAAAAATATATTTTAATTGAAAGTCAATATTTTCCAAATCTTGAATATTTTGTGCTAATTAAAAATCACGACAACATAATAATAAATATTGATGGTGTTTATAAAAAAAGAACATTTAGAAATAGATGCGTTATTTTAGGAGCTAATGGAAAAATTAATTTATCTGTTCCCATTATAACCTCTTCTACTTCAAAGATATTTAAAGATATAAAAATTGATTATTCTGAAGATTGGGTTAAAATCCATATGAGGTCTTTACAAACATCTTATGGGAAATCTCCTTTTTTTTCATATTATAAAGATTATTTTTTTGATTGCCTAAATATGAGACATAATTTCCTTATCGATCTTAATCATGACTTATTGACATTAATATGTAAATTTTTAAATCTTAAAAAAACTTTTAGTTACATAGATGAAAAAACCTTAAATTCTTATGATTTTGATGACTTTAGAAATATTGTAAATCCAAAATCTTTGTATTCTTCTAGAAAAATTTATCATACTTGTCAATATGTACATGTATTTGGCAAGGATTTTGCACCTAATCTTAGTATAATGGACTTATTATTTTCAGAAGGACCAAGTTCTCTTGATGTAATTAATAATTCTGATTTTTTTTGAGATTAATCCTATTTGATTAAATTAGTCCAATAAACTTTTTAAGTTATTACAAATGGAAGCAAAATTTTCTAATAGAGTGAAAGAAGTAATTTCTCTGAGCAGGGAAGAAGCTCTTCGTTTGGGACATGATTACATTGGAACAGAACATTTATTGTTGGGAGTAATAAGAGAAGGTGAAGGAATTGCAATTAGTCTTTTGAAAAAGTTAGGGATTAGTTTAGATGATCTTCGAGCTTCCATTGAACACAATACTAAAGGCTCTTCATCTAGTAACTTAAAGAATTTATCTAATATTCCCTTAACTAGACAATCTGAAAAGGTTTTGAAAATAACTTATTTAGAGGCAAAAATTTTTAAAAGTCAACTTATAGGAACTGAACATTTACTTTTATCAATTCTTAGAGATGAAGATAATATAGCAACTCAAATATTAGAAAAATTTGATGTTAATTATGATATAGTTAAAGAATTATTAGAATATCAATCAAATAATCCAATTGCTACAACATCTTCAGAACCAATTGATGAAGATGAATTTTCTCAAAAAAAGTCTAGTTTTTCTAATCTTGAAAATAATCCAAAAGGTTTTGATAAAGCTAAAAAATCAAAAACACCTATCCTTGACAATTTTGGAAAGGATCTGACTAAGTTAGCAGAATCTGGTAAGTTAGATGCTGTGATTGGTAGAGAAAAAGAAATCGAACGCGTTGCTCAAATATTATCAAGGCGAAAGAAAAATAATCCTATTTTAATCGGAGAACCAGGTGTTGGTAAAACTGCAATTGTTGAGGCTCTTGCTCTAAGAATAATAGAAAAAAAAGTTTCAAGGACACTTCATAATAAAAGAGTTCTAACTCTTGATCTTGCTTCACTTGTTGCCGGGACAAAATATAGAGGTCAATTTGAGGAAAGAATGAAAGCTATAATGACCGAAATTGAAAAATCTACAGATGTAATTCTTTTTATAGATGAACTTCATACAATTGTCGGTGCTGGCGGTGCTTCTGGATCTTTGGATGCTTCAAACATGTTTAAACCTGCTTTATCAAGAGGAGAAATACAATGTATTGGTGCTACTACTTTGGATGAATATCGTCAACATGTTGAAAAAGATGGTGCCTTAGCAAGAAGGTTTCAAGTTGTTGTAGTCGATCCAACAACACCAAAAGAAACTACTAATATTTTGATGAATATTAAAGATAGATATGAATCTCATCATAATGTGATCTATACAAAAGATGCTATAGAGGCATGTGTAAGTCTATCGGATAGGTATATAAGTGATAGATTTTTACCTGATAAAGCTATAGATGTAATGGATGAAGCAGGATCTAGAGTTCATATTAATAATTTAAATGTTCCTAAAGAAATCATCGATATAGAAAATAAAATTGAAGAAATTAAACTGATTAAAAATCAAGTGGTAAAAAATCAAAAATATGAGGAAGCAGCAAAGCTAAGAGATTCAGAAAGAAAGTTGATTGCCCAACTTGAAAAAGAAAAAGAAAAATGGATTAAAACATCCAAGAAAAAAAGAGATAAAGTCGCTGAAAAAAATATAACTGAAGTAGTTTCCATGATGACAGGAATACCTGTTGATAAAATTGCTCAAAAAGAAAGTAAAAAACTTCTTGGTATGTCAAAAGAACTTTCTAATGAAGTTATTGGACAAGGTAATGCAATTGACAAATTAGTTAGAGCAATCAAAAGGACCAGAGTAGGATTAAAGGATTCAACTAAACCAATTGGTTCATTTATTTTTCTTGGGCCAACTGGTGTTGGTAAAACAGAACTTGCTAAAGTTTTATCAAAATACTTATTTTCTAAAGATGATTCTTTGATTAGAATTGATATGTCAGAGTACATGGAAAAATTTTCTGTTTCTAGATTGGTAGGTGCACCTCCTGGCTATGTTGGTTATGAAGAAGGAGGGCAATTAAGTGAAAAAGTTCGAAGAAAGCCATATAGTGTAATCTTATTAGATGAAATTGAAAAGGCTCATCCCGATGTTTACAACATCCTATTGCAAATTTTAGATGACGGTTTTTTAACTGATGGATTAGGTCATAGAGTAGATTTTAGAAATACAATATTAATTATGACTTCAAATGTTGGGGCTAGAGATATAAAAGATTTTGGTGTAGGAATAGGTTTTGAAACCAAAGCTAATAAAGATAATGTTGATCAAATTCTAAAATCAACTATTGATAAAGCACTAAAAAGAACATTTAATCCTGAATTTTTAAATAGACTTGATGATGTTATCATTTTTAATTCTTTAACTAAAAAAGATCTGTATAAAATAATTGATATTTCCTTAAAAAAACTTTATAAAAAGGCAAATAATATGGGTTATACTATTAATCTTACTAAAAAAGCTAAGGATTTCCTTATTGATAAAGGTTATGATCCAAAATATGGTGCGAGACCATTGGATAGAGCTATTCAAAAATATTTAGAAGATGTTTTAGCAGAGGAAATATTAAGTGGAAATTTGAAAAAAGGTGAGTCTGTTATAGCTGACTTTGATTCAAAGAGTAATTCAATCTTCATTGCAAAAAGCCATAACCTTAAATCAAAATAATATTTAGGTTACCATTCCTCCATCAACTTTTATAACCTGCCCAGTAATATATGATGATTTATCAGACGCTAGGAATATACAAATATTAGCAACATCTTCAGGTAGACCTTCTCTTTTTAGGGGTATAGATTTTTTCCATTCTTCTAATTCAGATTCATTAATTTTTTCAGTCATTTCAGTTGAGATAAAACCCGGCGCTACAGCATTACACCTAATATTTCTTCCTCCCAGCTCAATAGCTATTGATTTAGTAAAACCAATGATTCCTGCTTTTGAAGCTGCATAATTCGATTGACCAGCATTACCTTTAATGCCAACAATAGATGTTATATTGATTATTGAACCATATTTTTGAGATAAGAATATTTTAGAAATAGCTTTAGTTAAATTAAAACATGATTTTAAATTAGTATTAATTACATCGTCCCAATTTTCTTCATTCATTCTTATAATTAAACCATCTCTTGTAATTCCAGCATTATTTACAAGAATATCAACTTTATTAAAATCTTTGGTTACATTTTCAATTAAATCTAAAGATTCAGAAAAATTTGCAGCATTTGATTTATATGCTTTGCAAGTAACACTCGAATTTGATAATTTTTGTTCAAGCTTTTTAGCTTCTTCATTACTTGAATGAAAAGTGAAAGCAACATTACATCCCTGTTCAATAAATTTTGAAACAATTGCTTTCCCAATTCCTCTTGTTCCTCCAGTAACTATTGCAGTTTTATTACTTAGTTGTTTCATTATACATATATATTAAATAAAAAGTTCTAACTCATAATTTAACAATTATTTTTTTCATTTTTTTCTATATAAAACTACAATTATATTTTTTTATCTTATTTAAGAATTTCATATTTGCATTTAAATATGGATAACAAATATAATTTGATAGTTATTGGCTCTGGTCCAGGAGGATATGTTGCAGCAATAAGGGCGTCTCAATTAGGTATGAAAGTTGCAATTGTAGAAAAAGAATCTTTAGGAGGTATTTGTTTGAATTGGGGTTGCATTCCAACAAAAGCATTATTAAAAAGTGCTCAAGTATTTAACTACGTTAATAAATCTGATGATTTTGGAATTAATATTAAGAATGCTACCGTAAATTTTGATTCTGTTATAAATAGAAGTAGATCGGTGGCTGATCAAATGAGCAAAGGAGTAAATTTTTTAATGAAAAAAAATAAGGTTGATGTAATCAAAGGTTTTGGGATTGTGAAATCTAGAAATCAAGTTGAGGTTATTAATGATGGTAATAAATCTAAAATTTATGACTGTGATAATGTAATTTTAGCAACTGGAGGAAAATCAAAAGAGTTACCTAATATCCCTATAGATGGAGAGAAAGTAATTGAATACAGAAAAGCAATGTCCTTAAAAAAACAACCTAAAAAAATAGTAATTGTTGGTTCAGGAGCAATAGGCTCTGAGTTTGCTTACTTTTATAATAGTATAGGAACTGATGTTACTCTAATAGAATTTCTTCCTAATATTCTACCATTGGAAGATGAAGATATTTCTAAAGAATTACTTAAGTCATTTACAAAAAATGGAATTGATGTTAAAGTAAATACTGAAGTTACTAATGTCGAAATAAAAGGAAAACATTGTATAGTTCATTTTAAATTAGGCTCAGAAAAAAAATCTATTTCATGTGATATTGTATTGTCTGCTATTGGTGTTGATACCAATATCAAAGAAATTGGTTTAAAAGAATTAGGTGTAATTTCAGAAAATGGAAAAATTAATGTTGACGAATATTATCAAACTAACATAGAGGGTGTTTATGCTATAGGGGATATTATTAAAGGTCCAGCCTTGGCTCATGTTGCTTCTGCCGAAGGAATTATTTGTGTAGAAAAAATAGCTGGATTGAATGTGGAATCTTTAGACTACGATAATATACCATCTTGTACTTATTGTAGCCCTGAAGTAGCATCTGTTGGTTTTGATGAAAAAAAAGCTAAGGAGTTAGGTTATGATATTTTGGTTGGCAAATTCCCTTTTATGGCTTCTGGGAAGGCTAATGCAGCTGGTCACACTGACGGCTTTGTTAAAGTTATATTTGACAAAAAATATGGAGAATGGTTGGGATGCCATATGATTGGTTATAATGTTACTGAAATGATTGCGGAGGTAGTAGCAGCAAGAAAGCTTGAAACTACTGGTCATGAAATTATAAAATCAGTTCATCCTCATCCTACAATGTCAGAAGCAATTATGGAAGCTACAGCAGCAGCTTATGATGAAGTAATACATTTATAAAACTTCAGATATTTTATTTCCAATTTCAGCTGGTGACTTAACAACGTGCAAACCACATTCTTTCATTATTTTCATTTTTGCTATGGCAGTATCATCTTTTCCTCCAATAATGGCTCCAGCATGACCCATTCTTTTACCTGGTGGTGCTGTTTGTCCAGCAATAAACCCTACAACTGGTTTTTTATTACCATTTTCTTTTATCCATTTTGAAGCTTCAGCTTCATAATTCCCTCCTATTTCTCCAATCATAACAATACCTTCTGTTTCTGGATCATTCATGAATAATTTTATAGCATCTTTAGTAGAGGTTCCTACTATAGGATCACCACCAATTCCTATTGCAGTGGATATTCCTAATCCAGCCTTAACAACCTGATCAGCAGCTTCATAAGTCAAAGTTCCAGACTTAGAAACAATCCCAACATTTCCAGGTTTAAAAACAAAACCTGGCATAATTCCAACTTTAGCTTCATCTGGCGTAATAGCTCCAGGACAATTAGGGCCAAGAAGTGTTGAGTTTTTACCTTTTAAATATGATTTAACCTTAATCATATCTTTTACGGG